>SDBT01007048.1_pt1 | contig 18549 bp, 25 predicted proteins | sample 2277101 | NCBI WGS metagenome assembly SDBT01 (sample SAMN10404973, study PRJNA504765) | marine sediment metagenome | isolation source: marine sediment core GS10_PC15, 103 cmbsf | place: Arctic Ocean: Southern Knipovich Ridge | collected 2010
GGAGTTGGGTATATTGATTCTTATGATAGCACTGGTAATGATTATCAAGACTTGGTGGTAAGAGCGGATGATTTTATATTTGAAGGAGAAGGGACTGAAAGGTTTAGAATAACAGACACAGGCAACGTCGGCATCGGGACAACTACACCATTATCTAAACTTTCAATAAACGGCGGATTACATGTTGGCGGGGATAGTGATGCTGGTGATAATAATTTATTAGTTGACGGTACGCTCGGCTCTGGTGTGCATACGATAACAAAAGATACAGCAAATCTTTTGTCGCTGGTAAATAGTACCGGTGCGGGTACTGAGGGCCAAGTAAATGTCGGTCCCGGCGGCGATGTAATTCTAAAGTCTATTGATGGGGGTATTGGCCTCCGCCCGAAAGTGGGGGACGACATTAAACTGTTTTTTGGCAGTGGAACAGCGGGCAATGTTGTTACCGAGGCTGATGGCAAAGGGAATCTTGGTGAGCCAGCAGATAAACGACTTCTTAACGCCTACATCAAGAATGATATAACAGCGGGTAATGATATAACAGCAACAAGTGGACAGTTTTTTGCACCCGATGGAGGTTCAATCGTGGCTCCGGCATTTGAGGCTGGTGGTACTGGTGGTATGTATGCTGATTCAAGTTGCCTTGGGCTTTCGTATCATTCATCCAATACACCCGTTATAAAATTTAAAATTAGCGATACGGAGAATATTCATTACCAAACCGTTAAAATACGGCCAACGGCAGCAGTACCGGGAACTCTTTATATCCGTAGAGGTGCGGATGCAAACTTCCATTTTATTCGCGGCGGTGTTCTTACAGCCAGCAACCTTGAAATTGGCGTTGTTGGTTCGACCGCAGCTATTGATTTCGTTCTTAACGGTACGCGAAAGGTTCGGATAGATAAAGACGGTCAGCTTGGGATTGGAACACCAACCCCCGATACCAGATTGCAAGTAGTAGGCACAAGTGGCTTTGGCGATGATAGTGGTAATGAGACACTAATTTCAGCAACCGGTGATTTAAGTTTTGTGGGCACAGCTACAGTATTCGAAGATATTGTAATCAGTCTAAGTGCGGCAAAGGTTCCTGCCGCTAACGCCCCCACATGGTCCGGATTCATAAGCAATTTAAATGCTTATACTTATGGATTGAATGATTTTCAGGAATTTAGTGCGGAAATAAAACATTCATATTTAGAGGGTTCCGATATAGAATTTCATATTCACGGGGCCACGAATGGACTTGAGGGTGTTGATAAGACTATAAAGTTTGAAATAGAATACGAACTAGTAGACAATAATACATCCGGCGATTTTGGTGATACTTATACAGGTACGACTATAATACCCGGCGAAATTATAATCCTCGCAAACACCGCCGATAAAACTTCATGGGTCATTACTGTTGGGGTTGATGCCTCCGGCAATTTCTTGCAGGGAGCGTCTGTGACGGGTAGAGTGAGAAGAATAGCGAGCACGGGCACAGAACCCGCATCTGATCCGTTCGTAATGCAGATTGGCCTACACGTCGAACAAGATACGGTTGGAAGTAGAACTGTACTAACTAAATAAGAGGTCTAATATGCCAGATGTGAATATAATAATAACAATTCCGGAAGATAAGGTAGAAGAATTTCGGGTCCATTTTCTTTTAGCCGCACCGAAAGGGGGTTTCGTGGGGACTGATTTGGAATGGGTGACATTTTTTTTGAGGTCTCATTGTATTCGTTTATATCGCAAGGGTAAGAAGTTGGCTCAGAAAATCAATTATCAAGATGTTATTCCGTTAGAGGGAGGAAGTTAAGATGCCCGGATTACCGTTTAACAAATTACCTGCTGGTGGGCCGATGGCTCAACAGGCGGAACAAGAATATCGTAGTACGATGGATGCCGCCGGTCAAGAGTTTGCGATTGAAATGAAGGCGTTGGGCAATCAGCTTCTCACTGACGAACAATATAATAATAAAGCCGCGGTACTCCACGGGAAACATTCCGTGAAAGCCCTCAAAATGAACCGTGAATGGAATCAACGTATGACGATGATCCAGCAATATGAGAAACTTGGGGCGGCTGGAACGATGGCTCCTGAACGAGCCAGTCAAGAACAGTATGCACTTTCCGGTTATGATGTGCCCGCACGAAAGAAACCCGATTACTGGTCCGAGCATCGTAATCTTATTCAAGAACGTGAACGAATGGAACAGATGCTTGATCCGTGGGATCTCCATAGGGGGAAATGGCGACAGGTCGAGTCCCTTGTTACTACTGGCAAGAAAAAAGGACAGGTCAAGAAACGCGGGAGGGAGGCGACCCCCCAAGAAGTCCAACAGATTGAGGGTGTTCAGGGAATGATTGGTCAACTCGATCAATATGAGTTTGCCCTTTTGACGCAGATGGACCCCCAACAGCGTAAAGTTAATCAACTCTCGCGGGCGATGGCGATGGGTCCACGCGTAACTGGAACTCCCGGTGTCGGCGGAAGGCGTATTCGAATACCATTAGGGACAGGCACTCCGGAAGATCCATTTAGGGGGTATGCCCCCGATGGTAGTAAACGTGAACCGGAACGACTTGAGACTCCGGGCTATAAGATGACCCGGGAGAAAGCTATTACACAGGCACGAACTCAACTCGGATCTCAAGCGAGTAAAGAACGTATTTTAACTCTTGCGAAACAGATTTTTGGGGCTAAATAATGCCAGTAGATGAATGGGATCAGGCTTATAACACAGTGTATACGCTCGCTACTTCGGAACCCGCACCTAAACAGGACGAGTGGGACGATGCTTATAATATGGTAGCGGGGGAAGCGGAACCCCGAGATCGAGGTACATACTTCCAACGCCTAAAAGGGGCGGGTGCCAAGGGCTGGATGCAGTTGGGTGAGGGGGTTTTGCGATTACCGGCGTTAGTTGTTGGGCAAGCGAAATTAGTTTCTTCGTATGCACAAGCAGAACAAATCCACGCCGCTAAAGATCCTGCGGAACGGAAGTTATTGCGGCGGGGGATGAAGCGTTCTGAGGGGGCGTATGATAACATAATTAACGAGTTATCTCAATCTGCCGAATGGCACTCCGATGGACAACAACGTATTATCGCAAACCATCCCGAGTGGGAATCTGCTCCGCCTAAAAATATCGGCGATTTACTTCTTAGTCCGGATAAATTAAGTATCGCTCTCGCCGAGTCTTTGCCGGTATTGGTATCGGCTGGAGTTTTGACCGCGGCGGGACAACCTCACGTTGCTTCGGCATTGATGTTTGCGACAGAGAGTAATCAGGCTTTCCAAGAGGCAAAGCAAAATGGCGAGTCTGATGATACTGCACGAGACGCGGCGGTTGTGTATGGTACAGTGGCCGCTGTAATTGAACAGATGCAGTTAGGCCATATAATGAAAATCGGTAAGGGGGCGTATAAATCTATACTCAATCGCACTGTTCAAAAAGTTTCTAAGGACGGTGTGAGAAATCTCACTAAAGCGATTGTTACCGTGGCCGCGAAAGAAGCCGCCGAAGAAATGGCCCAAGGAACATGGGGCGAGATAACCGCGAAAGCAATCTATGATAGGCCCATTTTGGGTGAGGGCGGTGTCAAAGGTTTCGTTGATCGTCGAGCACAGGAAGCATACATTGGTTTTATGATGGGTGTTATTCCGGGTGGTGGTGGTGCCGCCGCGGGTAAAATTATGGGTGGCCGAGCGTCACAACAAGCTGGACCTGATTTACCTTCGGAAGTAAATACTGCCCTGAGTCAAGCAGATTCTTCGGTGCAACAAAATCAAATCTTGGATGATGCAATACAACAGGGTCTCATATCTCGTACTGATAAATTAAAATTTCAGACTAACCTTACCCCGAAACAAATTAAACAAGTATTGAAACTTCCGAGTGAACAGCAACGTGAAGCTGTCCGCAATCTCGAATTCGAAAATATAAAACTCGCCGAACAAGAGGTACAACAAACATAAGCCTATGATAATATTGGTAAAGAAGTTGATGTTAAAATTAAAGAGGCGGGTCTGCGAGTGGGGGAAAAAACCCCCTCGACAGTTCCACCAGAGACTATCGAGGATTTGATTAAGCGTGGACAGCCTGATGCCCTCGAAGCGGCACAGAATCCAGAGGGCGGGGTGCCCGTTGAGCAACAGACCGAAGAAGGCACAACCCCATCGAAGTCACCTTACACTTTGGTTGAGACCCAATCCGGTATGGAAATCCACGACAAACAAACTGGGCGTATCGTGGACCACTTCGATAATTTCGATAAGAACTCCGATACGAAGGCGGTGAAACGTCTTAATGAATTAAATTCCGATCCGAAGAAAGCGGCGAAGTATGATAAATCGACGAACGGACAGAAAGCACGAATTACCATACTGGGGAAGCGTCTCGGATTAATCGATAAAAAAGGAAAAGTCAAACCCGCTTTTCGTCGATTCGTCAAGGGTACGACTGGGAAGACTTCTCGTAAGGCATTAACTTATGGTGAAGCGAAAAAATTAATTACGACTATGGAGAAACACCGACCTACGTTCCAAGTGGGGGATAAAGTTACCCCCACTGGTTTTGATGTGGCGGGTGAAGTGATCCACCTCAATAAGCAACGTGGGTTAGCGACGGTCCAATTTAAAAACAAAACAACCGGGGATACATCTTCCCGTATTTTCAATATGCAGGAGTTAGCTTTTCTCGGTGAGGTTCAAGTAGCGACCGAAGAAATGGTCGAGACGATTCGTGAATCACAGAAGGTCACAACCCCGAAGGATGCGGTATTGGGACAGAGGGAGAACCAGCTACTAAAAAAATATTGGCAGAAAACTAAACGATTCGTTACTGGGTGGCACCTCGGTCAGATCCGTGTGGCCCGTATGCTTGAGTGGTTGGACGGCCATGAAAAGGGTGTAAACTGGCACCGAATATTCTTACCGATGAATCAAGCGTCCATGGAAGCCGATGACGCGATCAATCAACGTCTTGGTGATCTCCAAGGATTTATGGCGAAGATGTTCGGTCCCGGTGGGATGAAACAAATGTTGACTGGGAAACGGACCGCTGTCGCCGATCCACAGTTTAGAGATAAGATTTCTCTGTCTCCCGCGGAACGCATCGGTTATTATGTATTGTCCCAAAATAAAGATGGCTTACGTCGAATCAAGCGTGGTAATCTTGGGTCTTTCGGGAATAGGGAGGCGGCGTTAAAAGCAATTTTAGACTCTGTCTCCGAACAAGAAAAACAACTCGGTGATTGGGCACTCGAACAATTACAGGCACAATATCCCCGGGCTAATCAAGCCGCTATTATGGCATTAGGACGTGAATTAACTCCGGCAGATAATTACTTCCCATTATACTCTCCCGCGGATACTGTAGGTCTGGACCAACAGACCGACTTTTTAACTCAGTTGGAGGAGAAAGCCGGTGCCCCTAAGACATCATTGGAAATCTCAGAGGCACAGGAGCGTGTCAAGACATCGACCGGTCCCGTCGAGACCGATTTCTTCCGATCCTACCTCCACAATATTGCCCGCGTAGAACGATTTATTAACATGGCCCCTGCCGTGAACGAGGTGCAGAACCTCTTGAACAATAAAGAATATCGTCATACGCTCAACAAAGCAACCAACGGATATGGCGTGAAGATCCTCCACAACTGGATGAAAGATACAACGAAGGGTAAGTCGTCCGAGGTCAATGATTGGACAGGTAAATTACTTACCGGCCTCCGTCGTAACGCTATGGTCTATGCGATTGGATTTAATATTTCATCTATGATGAGGCAGACACTCTCATTAGGAAATGCGATAGCGATTGATCCGCTAATGATGAAGCATGTTCCGATGAACTGGATGAAGAACAAACAGGGTTGGGATAATTACCGAACCATGGAAAATGAAGTTATGGGTAAATCCCTTATGATGAGAACTCGTAGTTTTGACCGGGTGGAGTCGATCCTCAACAGTCTTTCAGCCGTAGAAAAACGGCTGATGGGAAAGAAAGATTACTCCCGGAAAGCGTTAGGGTTTATCCGATGGATGGACCGGCATACTACCGTTCTCGCATGGAGGTCTCTATATGATGTAGCCCTAGACCGTAAAATGTCAGAAGAGCAAGCTGTGGCCTTCGCAGACGACGGTATCAGTAAAACTCAGCCGATGGGTAACGCCCGCGACTTACCGGACTTTTTCCGGGGTGGGCCTTTACAGAAATTACTTACGACATTCCAAAATCAGGTGAACCAGAATTATAACTTCTGGACTCACGATATAATCGGTGAATTGCGGGCTGGGAAAATAAGTAAAAGAACCGCGGCACACCGAGTTGCATTTTCATACGTTATACCGGCCCTATTATTTGGTATGATCGGGCGTGGTGGACCTCCTGAGGACTGGAAGGACGTCGCTAAGGATCTGGCCCTGTACCCGCTCGGTGCCTTGTTCTTAGTGGGGCGAGTGATTTATAACGCCGCACAGGGGTTTGCTGGAGGGGGCACGTCGGTAGCTGAAATTGGTGTCTCCGAACTGGAGAAGACCGTAGCGGCTGGATTCCGGGGTGACGTGGGTAAGGTTGTCAAACATGGCATTAAAGCCACAGGTGCCCTCACAGGACGTATTCCTGCCCAAGCTATAAGGACAGCAGAGGGGGCATACGATCTCGCACAGAACGAAACTGACGACTGGCGTAGGTTAATATACTCTGAATGGGCATTAAGTCGGGGAGATAAGGGTGGAACTGCTCCAGCCGGGCGGAGGCGTAAACTACGAAAACGGACCACACGAAAACGTAAACTGAGGAGGCGATAATGAATCAGTATGATCGTGATAGACTGACCGAGATACATACCGATATAAAGTGGATCAAGAAGACATTAAGCGACCACCTAAAAAAACATTGGTGGTTTACGACAGTCGTTGTATCCGTCGTAGTCGGTATTATCCTTACTGGGAAGTTTCTCGCATTAATTTGACCGTAGCAGGATCGAGCGGTGTAGTATCGTCCCAATGGAGCACGAGGTCTAATGGCCTAACTTTCGCATACCCCTTTTGTTGTTTATCCGAGTCTATTTTACGACGATACATATTCGAGATTTGTTCCTTTGAGATCCATCCGTATCGTCCCTCTTGTGCCCACATAAGTGGTTTGACGAATTTATTGACTATGTGTTCATGTGGAGGTGTAAATGCCCACCCTTGAGCTTCTATTATTTTTTGAAGGGGGAGAGTAGCCCCCGGATGTTCTATATAATAGTAATAGCAATATGATCCCATTACACTGCCCCCCTTCGTATCTTATCTAAAAATTCACGCACCCACAATTTCCGAGTCCACCAATGTCCGGGTGTGAGTAACTCATATTTTAAATGTACTCTTCTGCCGCGTCTTCCGATCAGCCCTAGATTAATCCAGTTATATACGTTACGCCATTTATACCGGATACCAACTAGTTTGTAAACGTAGTCCATGGCCTTCGGTGCGGGCATCCAATCCCACTCTTCTCGTTTATCGATGAACTTGATCCCTTTGGCGGTGATCGCATTTTCGATACGTTGCATCCGCTTATCGAGTTTATCAATACGTTCTGGAATGGAGGGGGGTCGGGTCATTCTCGTCCTTCCACCAACCCTTTTATGTAGCCCCGATTATATGCCCCTATGATATCGGCTTGAAGTTTGTGGACTCCCTTAATTCCGTTAATCATTTTGGCTTCGGCAATCAATAGTCCAAACGCCTCCATTGTTGCATAATCTTTTATCAACTTCTCCGCTTCTGCCAGCTTCTTGTCTTTGGCAGTAACTAATGAACACAGTTCTCTGTTTTCATCGCCAAGGTTTCTAATGTTCCTGTACAAAGTTAGTTTCTCCTCTTTCAGCCGTTTGTTCTCGGCTTGGAGTTCTTCAATTCTTAGTATTCCAAACGCCTCTGTTGTTTCGTGATTTTTCTGTTCATCCGCCAGCTTTTGGCGGAGATCAAGAATTTCCTGTGCTTTTTTGCACGCTACTTCACGCACTTTCGCAATATCTTCTTTTTCTCTGTCCAGCTTGGTGCGGAGGTCGTCAATGGTTCGCTTGCGAAAATTTGCAGTAAAACCGCATGTGCAATTCGCTAATGAACTTTTGGTATTGATAGCACATCGTTTCTTATGACATTTATTAAAACTCATACCCATTCACTTTTCTCGCTTTCTGTCTTCGCTCTTCATATTTAATCGGGTGATCCCCATCATACACAATAGGGTCACGGTTTAATTTGCCAGCCCAATGTTCCCATGGAATCCGTTGAACTATCCATGTAGTAAATCGAGGAGGATTCTCGTGTGCCGTAATAACTACGTTCCACACTGTCCCCCGTCTTGAAGTTACTATGACGATCCATCCGGGTAGGGGGCTTGGAGGGATTCGTTTAAACCCCCCAAGTAACTCCACCCTACCTGTGGAGAGGGCTTCGAGAATTTGCCCCATTTTATGTGGGGGTTTTTCTGCGATCACCTTGAATAGATCATTCCGGTTCCGGATACGGGGCATCAGAGATCCTCGCAATTATAGACATTAATGTGGCGATAAGATATGTTTCCCCATCCAGTTTATACTTAATAACTTTATGCCGGGCGTAAGCAACCAAATCCCCAATTTTAAAAGGCATAGATATTTGAACCCCGGCATCCGTAAAGGGACCATCACCTACTGCGAGAACTTTTCCGATGTCAATTTTAAGTGTCGCCTGTCCCTTACGTTTAAGATCCTCTTCTACATCTGGAGGGAGAAAAATCCCACCGGCAGATTTTTCTTCTCTTAATTCTTCGAGGATCACTCGATCTTCGAACGGGAACGGTTTCCTGTGTTTAGTTAAACCTACTTTTGGATTAGCCATCTTATTTTCTCCTGTTTAAATTAATTCCCTGAGCAACAATATATTTCTCGCCATCATGGGCCACGCCGCAAGGGTACATAGTTCTAATACCCCAAGACCCATCAACTCTAACATAGGATTGAATCGCACAACCAGCGGCGACACATATAGTAAACTTCTCGTCCTCGGTCATTTGATTCGGGTCTTTAAAGTTCATTTTTTCATCCTTTAATTAATATTTCGTCGGCGAGGTGGCCCATATCAGTCATGTGGTAATCAATCTCATTACCCTCACGGAAATCTTTTGGCACTAATTCACTCGCTAATATATCAAGGGTAATAAAGTTCACGGCCTTAAACAACATCCCCACCAAATGAGAACAGAAAATAACCGTAGTTGTTACTGGATTCCTCGAAAACTTTTTGAGGAACGGTGAATCCCACCACGCTTTAAATAGTAACCAAGCACCTTTACGGCCCGATGGGTACGATGTGCCACGATATTTTTTGATAAAATGTTCGAATGTAGCTTTTTCAATACGTCTGTCCAAAGCACAAGCGGCAGTTATTCCTGTCCGAACCCACTTCCGCCACCAAACCTTACCATTATAGTGTTGTAACCACAAACCAAGCGGAGTAAGCTGGACACCTTTTATGCCTGAGAACTTATTCAGGGACGTGGACTCAAGGACCATGAGTTGCCCCGCATCATTTTTATATATGACTGCCGTGTGGCCGATAAATCTATAGAGCCAGTTTCGATGCTCACAACAGAGAACATCAAAGTTCCCCATCTGGTCACGGTATTTAAGATAATTATTCATCGGTCTCCTTTCGGGTAAAGTCATATTCAATGCCATATCCTTGCTTCCGTAGTTTCACGGCCAAAGCCTCTTTTTTCAAGTGGTCGGCCCACCATGCACAGTCTGGTCGTCGGGGGACCGGACCCCCTGACTTACACTTTATAGTACAATAAGGTCGGGAAGCACAGCGTTTTGTGGCAAGTCCTAATTGTTTGGGGTCCATTTTATCACTCCCCTAAATCATCCTCAAGTTCCTCTAAAATTTCATCTATAGAACCACGTTGTCCACCCTCGATTACCTCCCGGAGTTTATATACAGCGTTCCAATATTTTACACTTGCCTCTTCTTCATTCATTTTGTCACCCCAAATATAATTTTTTAGCATTTTCTCTGACGCGTAATCCAGTGTAGACATAGATACGTTCCGCACCCGTACGAAGACGACCACGCCCGATACTCGGTGCCGATATATGTAAGAGTTGCCCGAAGTGTGAACGACTTGTGCGAGTACGACCACAGGCTTTACACCAGTTATCCCACAGTTCATACAGTCCTTGAACCTGAACAGTGTCTTCATCCGCACCACTAATCATACAACACTCCGAAACAAATTCGGACATCGCGTTCGCTGTAATGCGGAATGTTTCAAACTCTTCACAAGAAGATCCGGGGAGTGTGAATTCCCCACGTTCCCTCAGTCGTTTTAAACCCTCCAAAGCCCACGGTATTAGTTTGTATGCCGACTTTGCTAATCGACGTTTTAGCCCCCAGTCCTCACGCCCAACGTATGAATTCGGGAATGACATTATACATAGGCGGGACTCTAATGCCCTCGCTCCATCAGGAATTTCAGGCATGATATTAACAGCCATGGTGAATTTACAAGTCAATCGAACGGCACCACGCACATCTTTAAATTTCGCATTAACACCAACTGGATCGCCACCGATCACCTGTAATAGTTTTTCAGATGCTTGGCCGATATTTCGTTTCCATCCCACTTTCGCATCCGGTAAAAATGCCGCCGCTTTTCCCACCAATGGGGCGTACCCAAAATCGGTAGCCAATGCGGATAACTCCGTCGATACAACCTGATCGTCTCCAAGCATCGCCATTAAAATTCCGAGCACAGTTCCTTTTCCAGATCGCGGCGGACCACGGAAGATCATCATCTTTTCAAAACTCATATCGAGTGTCAGATGGTATCCGAACCACTCTTGGAGGAGGGCGATGCAGTCTTTTCGCCCACTAAAAATGGTGTGGAGATATTGTAGGATATCCTCCGCACTGAGTGACGGATCGAAATCATAGGGGATTGCGTTCAAACAAAAATATCGGGGGTCTGGTTCTAAAATATGTTGCTCCCCTTTAAAGTATCGTTCGAGGTCTACAATCCCGTTCTGGAATACTATACAATTTTGCGGCTCTAGATGTTGTTTGCCGTCTAACCATTGTGGGGGTTCTCCAGTAACAGTACACCACTGGTTACAGGCATCAATTATGTCCGTCACCTTACCCCGAGTAAGGCGAAACTGAGCATATACAATCTCTCCTTTGTTCCCAACTTTTTTATAAGTTTTATCTTCGAGGTAGGAATATATCTGTCCCCGCAGAGTGTCGGGATCTACTTTGACATACCGCCCACATTGGAAGAACATCCATTGTCCTTTATGATTGCGGAGTGTAAGGACTTTACCATGGGAATATTCACTCGCTAAAAATGTCGCGGCCACTGTGGTCGGGCTGTTGTCGTCTAAAATGTCCGTGGGGGCCGTATCATCCCCGTGTTCTCCGATATATTCGAGTAATAGATCGGTTGTAAGTGCCCCACGTTTAAGCCAATCCCGTAAATCTTTAATCCCTTCGGGTGGTAGTAATTTTTGAATCGAAGAACAGCCAGATTGGAGGGCGTGAAATGTTTGTTCCATTCCCACGACCCCCACACCGGCATCATTCTCACCAACTACAACTACGTCTCGGCCCCGGGTTATTTCGACGAGCGAGGTTTTTCTGGATGTGGCAGATGCTCGTCCGATTGCGACAAACCCCAAATCAAAAGCCGCCGCCACATCGCTGTAACCTTCGACCACCAAGACGGGGTGATCGGAGGATACAAGTGCATATCGACTACTCTTGCCAACTCGTCCGATACTTCGGCGTATATGTAAATAACCCGCGTCGAGTTCCCGTTCGGCACCATCATGTATCCGCCCACATAGGACTGCGGGTGGATCATATGGGTCACTGGACGAGACGAGACACCAGTCATTCTTACCACAGATTGGGCAATTAATATCCCCTCCGGTACGCCGCCAATTATGTTTACCGGGTGCATATTTTTTTTCTCCTGTTTCATAGTCAGAATTTAAGATAAAAGTGAGTCCACGTTTGGACCCCATGACCATTATTTTTTTACCCGAAGCGAATCGTTCTACCAGTCCTACGATCTCCCCGGTTTCATCACGTTCCGGAGAGATCCAAGATTGGTGCATCGGATTGAAGCCGATACCAACCGCCATCAAAGCGTTTGTAGAGACCCCCAAATCCTCGGCGAGTTCTTGTAACATCGCGGGGTATACGTTTTTAATATACTGCTCAAATTGTTCTGCAAAAGTCACGATTACTCCCCAAAAATAGTTTCTAAATGACTTAGGAATCTGCCATGTAGCATTTCTCTCAGAGCCTTCGGAGTAAGACTATCCCATTCGGAGTTCATTACTGGGGCTTCGAGGGTAACAGTATAGACGGATGCTTTCCGCTCACGAAGAGTATTTTCATTATAGATCCTATCTGGTATTCGTCGAATCCCCGTTGCTTTAGTGACTTCTTTTAGCATTTTAGATGCAGATTGTGGTCTTGACATAATTACCTCCGTTAGAATGGGATGGTTTCGCTTATAATAAGTGTCTGAACTTGGAACCATTCCTCGCCAGTAAGCGTGTCATCATCCGGACCACCATGAATTTTTTCGATGGCTTTTATCCATTCGATGGCTCGATCTTCGGTGGATAATGCCGCTTCGGGGACCTGCTCTTCAATATAGGCCCACGCATCATTACGAGTTGTACTACCCGTCTTCTCTTCGACTACTTTCTTCTCTTCAACGGGTTTCGTTGCGGGAGCAGGTGGACCGGAAGCTATCGCTTCTGTGGCGGTCTCCGTCTTAGTGTCGGTCTTTTTCTTTGTATCTTTTTTCTTTGTCGATACTTTCGGGGGCTTTGGTTTACCTGTTGGCTTGGGCTTGTCGCCCTTCTTCCCAACCTTTGCCAACCCGAACTTAGCATCGAGTTTTTGTAGATCCTTAGTATCCAACGAGGATATTTGTCGGGTTGGACTCGCCGTATCTACATCGATCCAACTTACCTGTAAAGTAGTATTGCCCTCATACGTATTCTCTTCCACACGGAACAGAAAACGTGTTTCGCTGAGATCCATTTCAGCGAGGGCTTGGAATGAGAGTCCGTCCCACCCGAAGACCTTTTTCGCCTGTTCGCAATTACAAATAGGTTTATTCATTTTGCCATACAGTACGAGGTATGCTCGTAACTCTTGATCGGTAACTTCTACATAGTCCTCGACCTCTTCATCGTAATAATGTGTCGCCTCACATTGGAGGATAAGTTGAGGATAGCCTCCGCTACTTTGACCCATGACGTGGGCTGGGGCATATCCGAGATACGTCCCCACTCTGTCAATTAGACTCATGTTTTTTCCCTTTCAGTTTCGACTAACTCTATTATTTTTTGTTTGTATTTACGCAAACCCTTTAACCAATTTTTCATTCGTTTTTTAACTATAAACGGAACTAAGTCGGATGGAAAATGCCGGGAGTCTTGGACGATCTCGTTATACTTTTCCCGAAATACTCTATCGATCTCCGGCTCTTCTACTTTAGGCCGAGCCGGGGGAATTCTTCTCGGGATAATATGACACCGCTTTAATTTTAATCCACTCCCACAATGACGTGGGCTGTTCCGTCCGATTCGTCTAACCATCAGTTACCCCTTAAATTTTTTCTCTAACGCTCGATATATTTTTTCTCGATATTTATGGTTCTCCAGAAAACCCACCATGGTGCCGAGATCGTGACATTCTCGAGGAAGCCCTATAATCTCCAACAGATCGTGGAACGCCGGCCAAGAGTGGTCAAAAACGCATGTTTGTAATAACCCCCGTAAACAAGAGTCAACCATCACTCACCCCCGAATAAAAACTGCCATACTGTATCATCCGTCTTTGACTCGAAACTTATGGCCCGGTTTCCATCGAACTTCTCTAGGCTACGAGTTTTTGCCACGTAGTGCATTTCGGGCTGGACAAAAATTGCCCTGTTTGTACCACCGGTGGCTTTACCGCCCTTACTAACTTCCACGCCAAAATGATCGATGCGAAATACATGGTCCGCCCATTCTTTAAAAAATAGGCGTACTGAATTTTTCTCCGATGTGGGGTGTGAGAGTTTTGGACCAGCCTCAAGAAAATCCTCACCACCGGGATTCGCTCGTTTGACATTCATGCTTTGGCAAACTAATATTATGTTTTTACCGGCCCGGATTAATCGGTCACAGTCTGCGGCGAAGGGGATCATCACATCATACAAATGTTTATACCCCTTACCATACCCATATCCTTCGAGGCTACTGACAGTATCACCCTTTTCATGTTTAATTGTCCGAAACATAAATGGTTCGGCGAGACCTTCCACGAGAGTGAAGGTATCAATAACGGCAGTATCGTAGTTTTTGAACAGGGCCGGTTGCTGTAATACGTCCCGGACATCCGAATATGTTTCAACACCATGAACTTTTTGTAAGTCTTCTCCAGTCCGAGGGTCTTTTATTTTTTTACCGCCATCATCGATACCAATGAAGACGGGTTTAGGGGACAATGCCGCTAAAGTTGTCTTCCCCATGCCGGACTCTGCATACAAAAGAATCCGCTCGCCCTCACCCTCATCCTTCCACGGACCCACAGAGAACGCTTTCACTGGGGCCGGTGCCGCTCTTGGTTTCGGTTTATTTTTACTTGCTGGAGGTGGTGCTTTTCCTGACATTTTTATTCCTTTCCATTTTCCATTGTTCATAAGTTATCGGCGGCTCATCAACCATGACCCACCAAAGTTCTAGTATTTCTGACTCTGTTATTTTTAGGTTATTGCCAAAGTCTGTTTCAACATCGTAAGTTAAGGGTTTAGCGGCAAACCATGTGAGGCAAAAAGCGTTGCCCACTTTTCTTCCATCCTTAGTACACAACCTACACGGTGTTTTTATCCCCTCACTCATTTTTATCCTTCTTTTCAAATATTCGTTTAAATCCCGGTATATCTCCAACCGTCGGGTCAACACCATTGTAACATAATCCCGTGTACTCACAGATATAAGTGGCTTCACATTGATCCTCATCCATCGACCACGTTTCTGTCCGGCACATAAATTTATAGCCCTGATAGACACTATAAATTTTCTTCTGGAAATTCTCGATATCCTTCGCGGTTCGAGAAACTTCACGTCGGCCAAAATAAAACTCCGGACGTTCACTCATATCGGTCATTAACCGCATCCCATACATTTCGGGAGTCTCACGAATGGTAAATTTAGAGGGGTCAGGTTCTTTTTTAGTTGTACCGATTTCGACTGCGGCACATTCACCGTCAACCCGCATCCAGCCAACAGATTCGTCCCCCGGGCCAACCACATTGAACTTCTTATCGAAATACATACCGTCTTCGATGAACTGTTTCGATTCTTTTTGATTCACTTTCTTCGGGGCGATACCCGGCTTATGTAGTCCATCGAATATGCAGTCCTGAATAAGTGGGTCGGTCGCTTTGACCCCGTACATTTCTAAATCCCCGGCGAGTTGTAATTGTTGGGCGGCATAAACATACATACTAATCTGTGTATTCAGGCGAAGATTGCCCCAAAATGTCGAGTCGGAGTTTAAGGAACTTGAAGTCGTCTTATGCTCCATAATCATCACGATACCGTTTCGATTCCGTACTAACTTATCAATCTTCCCGACCAACTTACAGTTTGGAAGTGTCGCCCCGGTCTCTGGATTTTTAACCGACAAAGTAAATTTTAATTCAGTGGCGATAGTCTCATACTCATCCTCTGAATAATACCACGCATACGCCGCCATACCATACATGACTTTCGCCCGTTCGGTAAGCCATTCGATCCGATCTTTATTCGGGGGAACCTCGGCATAGTATTTATTCAGATACTCGACAACCAGTTCCATTCGATCTTCCGGGATATATCCCGTACCCCCACAGAATGGACACTCCGGGTCATTTGCGGCCTTCTGAGCACAGTCGGTACAAACCCCGGGTGATCGCCCGAGGATTTCCTGACAGGTATGCCACCGATTCCCAAATCGTTGGGGGTCGGTATCATGGATGGTCCGCAACCCAAGAAAATATTTCAGGTAACATAACCAGTTACATTTGTTATATGCTCTGATAAAACTTGCTGATACATGGACGGATCTTTTAGTGTTGTTCATTGAATAAATCCTCGATTGAATTGCCAATATCGGTTACTTCATGTGACCATTTCCATATCTCCCACGAGAACTGGAAACAAAGAATACGTAAAATTAATATACACCCTTTATCTAGGAGATTACCAAAGGTTATATTGATGACACCTATTGAAAGGGGTATAGACCAAAAACCAAGGTCGGGGTTAGCCTCGAAAATTATTTCAAGGTCTCGGTTTTTTCTTTTGATTATCATCCAACACTCTCCGGGTAAAAATCATTGTCCGTAAAAGGTTTATTTTCTTCGTACGCTTTTGTAAGAATAGGTAGTAAAAAATGTTCTAGTTCTTCAACGCCGTGAACAACAATATACTTCCCTCCATAGCCTCGTACCCAGTCACGATGTTTTTGTTGGTTTAAACTTAGTACCCCTCCTCGACCACGCTTCACTTCAACCTCGATATATAGTCCGGCGTACACACATAAAATATCGCCGCATCCGGGAATACCATAAGGTCGGACACCTTGACCATCTATGTCAATGGCGGTTACGTTCATCCTCTTTGCCCCGACACGGTGGCGTTTAAGCCATGAGATACATTCTTTTAACACTTCCCTCTCCGATATATCCGGACATGGCACCATCGGCTTAGTCGGGATACCACCATCCTTACGACCGGGTTTGTACGGTACTCCGGCTTCTTTGGCGTGTATCATTTTTACCACGCCCTCACCGAGTTGTTGTTTTTTGTTTTTCATTTTTATAGACGTCCATAATTTTGTATGATTGCCCCAATTCAAAAAAAGGTTTCGGTAAATCTTTCAGGGTAACTCCGATTAAATGAGTTATGTTCCTACTAGTACACCCCTTATCTACTACAGAGGTGCGGCATCTGGTACAAGTATGGCACCAGCCCATTTCTCTACCATTCCCACCCATTACAGTTCCGGTGAATTTGTAATCGTGGCCCCAGTAAGTACAATCGCGTTTTATGTATTTACGTTTGGCGGGTCCTTCGCTCATTATTTCTCGTACCTATCTCCCGTATGGGACTCAACTGCCAGCGGCAATCCTTCGGCCCATGCAGGTTTAGTTAGCATAATTTGTTCGAGTGTCATCTGACTACCCTCTTCATCTTCTTTCGGCACCATCGTAGTCATGTCATCGTGGACATGGATCACGATAGGTAGTCCGGCCTTCTCACATTCCAGTATCCAGAATCCTAAGAGGTCTCGACACATCGACTGTACGAGATTCTCAGTTATACTCCCGCCCCATAGGTGCCCATATTTCCACCTGATCGAACTGTCGGCTCGTCGAATAGAACAATGCGGATAACGTAATTCACGTCCACTTGGTAATCGGAGAAATACCATCGAGTTGTGGGAATAGAAAACCAACGGCCCGACCGTTCGAGTCTGATCGGAATATTTTGTCACCACCTTAAACGCTTTTTCCACGTCGCCCCAAAACTTAGGGATCATCGGGTAAGTATGTCTGTAGAGTTTAATATCCCGTTTGCAGGTGGTGATGTCGATCTCCCCCCGCTTAATTTTTTCGGCGAAGGCAGGAATCTTTCTCATTTCAGCGAGCATACGAGTCGGACCCATTCCGTAACCCGCACCAAGGATATAAGCCTTACCATAATCTCGACCGATTTTTAGTATCTTCGCTACTGGTTCGGGGTCATACTTTTCTGGTTTCCGAACTGGTCTCCCTAGTAACATACTGGCGAATTCTGAGTACACGCATCGACCTTGTTCAAATGCTTCGAGAAGATCCTTTTGTTCAGCGACCCACGCCAGTCCTCGGGCTTCAATGGAGGTGGAATCACCCGTCACCAATACCTTACCCTCATTGGCCAACAATAAATTTCGAACTTGATTAATAAGTGGGTCCGCTTTCGATCCGAAATTCTGGCAGTTCACACCCTCACATCCGGACCATCTTATCGTATGTGCCCCGGCATATTTGAGGGGAACACGAAAATAACCGTCCGATGCTTTGGCTTGTTGGATCATATTATGGACTCGTTTGACATGGAGGGGCCAAGACTTCACCGCTTGTCGAGCCTCGGCCAGTTTTCGTACTTTATCATCGGAGTGATTGATTAATGCTTTCATCCCCTCATCGTCTTTAGCAAATGCCGGGATCATTTTCTTTTTACCCTGTTTCATCGGCACCCTCTCGCCGGGCGGAAGTGCTTCCTGCATCAAAACAAGGAATGTTTTGTTCCCACTAATCACGGCCCGGGTATGGCCCAGTTCTTTGGCGATTTTATCAGCTTGTTTTTCCATCTTCTCTTTGAGTTTCATCGCAAGCATGAAGTCAAATTTAAAATTCTTCTGTAAGAATAATTGTGTTGTGTGGTTCATCAGAGGAAGTTCCAGTTCCGGATTAGTCACGAGCGGTAACATCC
>SDBT01007049.1_pt1 | contig 18549 bp, 17 predicted proteins | sample 2277101 | NCBI WGS metagenome assembly SDBT01 (sample SAMN10404973, study PRJNA504765) | marine sediment metagenome | isolation source: marine sediment core GS10_PC15, 103 cmbsf | place: Arctic Ocean: Southern Knipovich Ridge | collected 2010
CGTCGGAAACACTGCTCGCGCCAGCACACGGCCGCTCGATTCCCGTACCGAGGCCACCGTGGTTGCCTGATGCACATCCAGTCCTACATACTTGGTATTACGTTTCATGAGAGCCGCTCCTTGCTCGGACCCACCATGTCCGAGGAACTGTACCGGTTCCTTCAGACGAGCAAGGGGCGTGCTCTCAATATGTGTTAGAAGGACCCCGTGCCCATTCAACACTGTCATAACTTGAGAGACACCTACTCATGACCAAGAAAATCCTGCTCATCATCAACGATGCTCCATACGGCAACGAACGACCCTATAACGGTCTTCGACTCGCTCTTGCGCTGCTCAAGGAATCCAGCGTGGAAGTGAGGGTCTTCCTCTTCGGCGATGGTGTTCAGTGTGGCACCAGAGGCCAGGAGACTCCTCAGGGCTACTACAATATCGAGCGCATGCTGAGTTCAATTGTTCTAAGAGGGGCTGTGGCTACGTGAGGTGCCTGTGCCAGGGCCCGCGGGATCGGGCCTGAGATTCTTATCGATGGCATCCAGACCGGGAGCATGGATCTGCTGAGAGATTGGACCCTCGATTCAGACCAGGTTCTCACATTCTGATCCTCTAAATGAGAGCTCTTTCCCTGCCCGTGAAAGTCGCCCCGGGTGTGTATCTGTTCGCTGTCGGCATCCTCACTGTCAGTGCCGGTGCAATACCCCCCAAAAGTGGCGTTTGAAAATTCCCCACCTGGATGATCCAGGCCGGTATCCCTCACCCGAGCGGTCAAGAGATTTCAAGGCACGGATTGTTCCCCCGGCGTGACTGAGGCGTCCTGAAGCGCCCGCAGTATCGGTTCCGGTCCCTCGCTGAGCAGTACCTGCCTCGGACTGCGACCGCCAAACCTGACATTGGGACGATTCATCCATTCTCCCACCGAATCAGGACGCATCAACCGGGATAGTTGTCGCTCCAGGTTTTCCAGTCCACGCAATTGTCGCTCCGCGAGCGGGCTCGGCTGACTCTGGCCCCCCTCCCACCGCGCGACCGTGCGTGTGCTGACCCCCACGAGCCTGGCCAGACGTTCCTGGGAAAGCCCGAAAGCAAGACGCAGCCTCCGCATGTGATCAGATTCCATAAAAAACATGTTATCAGCCATGTATGACATATGTCATGACACGCTTGGTTTGCCAATTCCGGATGACAATACCAGATCTGTCGATGCCAGGGTGACGCGCGAAAACCGTGTCTCATTTACGCAATGTGTCTGATTTGATACACCTTTTTTAAGGAATTCGGAGCGAATATCACGATCGATACATCCATCTGATCCTCAGCACGTGCAGATATGTTGTGGTATCCATAATTAATCACCACAAGACGCATTGTAGTAATTTTTCCGAAATTGCCTTACCTTCAGGTATTCGTTCTTACCTGATGTGATTCTCTCTTACCTTTCAGAATTGTCGTGCTATATTCTTACTTTGTTCCGAAATGGGGAGATATGTTCTTGTTCCGTATTCCCGGTGTATGGAGGTTGGGACATGCCTATCGTGCAAATATCATCCAAGGGTCAGATTGTCATCCCGGCAAAACTGCGACGCAAGTACAATATAGAGAAGGGAACCCGGTTGAACGTCGTGGATGGCGATGGAGAGATCATCCTCAGGCCCGTTCTGCAGGATGCCGTGAACCAGGCCAGAGGCATGTTCAGGGGAGGGCAGTCATCCCTTCAGGAACTGCTGAGAGAGCGGAGGGAAGGTAGTCTCACATGAGCCTACCCTTCGAACCGGGCACCGTCCGACAACTGGTGCTCGACAGCCACGCGATGCTCTCCTATTTCGAGGGGGAACCGGGGGCAGATTTCGTTGCCAATGCTCTCGGTATGGCCGAGCAGGGCGGACTCAAGTGCATGATGACCATCGTCAACTGGGGTGAGGTCTATTACAGCATCCTGAGAACCAAGGGTGAGAAAAGCGCTCAGGAAGCGACCCATGTGCTCGACCAGCTCCCGATCGAAATCGTCAATATGGATATGAATCTGGTCAAGAGGGCAAGTCATTTCCGCGAGAAGTTCCGGATTGCCAACGGACATTGCTTCGCCGCGAGCCTGGCACAGAGCCAGGCCTGCCCCGTCATGACCGGCGACCAGGCATTCCGGCGTCTTGAGGAGGAAATATCGGTATTGTGGCTGAAATGAGGTTCCTCACCCTTGGTGATATCCATGGTTCTGTGAGGTGGACTCCGGAGCTCAGTTCTGCCGCGGAGATGGTAGATGCCGTGCTTCTGTGCGGGGATCTGACCAGTTTCGGCACTCCCGGAGATGTAACAGCCATCCTCAACGATATCGCCCGATACAACACGACCTGTTACGCAATAGCAGGAAACTGTGATTCCCTGGAAATCGAGTCGCTCCTGGCGGAACGTGACATCGCCCTGAACGGCCGGGGTCGAATGATAGGGGATTCTATCGGTATATGCGGTGTCTCGGGGTCGAACCACACCCCTTTCAGGACACCACTGGAATACACTGAAGATGAACTTGCCGACACGCTGAACGCCGGCTGGCAGGCGATCAGCGGCATGTCAATGCGCATCGTGGTACATCACGCTCCGCCGTACCGCACGAAATGCGACCGGACTCGCCTGGGTATCCATACAGGCGTTCGAATGTTCCGTGAGTTCTGTGAGAGGGAACAACCCGAACTCGTGATCTGCGGGCACATTCACGAGGCGCGGGGAACCGATACCATCGGGGAGACACTGGTGGTAAACGGCGGCATGGCTGCCAAAGGGCATGGAGCGGTTATCGATATCAGCGGTGGTGACCTGACCGTGTCACTGATGTAATACGGGAACTGTCTTACCTTCACTCCTCATCAGAACCGATCGAAAGATCGGCCTGCACACTGTCCTCGTCTCCAGACAGAGTCGTACGCTGAACACGTTCCTGACGCTGGATCCGACCAGACGTACCCTCAAGCTCTTCGGCCTGCTTGCAATCAAGGCACAGCAGGGCCATGGGAAGCGCCTCCAGTCGATCCCGGTTTATTTCCTTGTCGCAACCCTCACACTTCCCGTACGAGCCATCCAGTATCTTTTCCAGCGCATGGTTGATCCCCCCCAGACCACGGGCATCCTGTTCGATCAGTTTTGAGAGATGTTCCTTGTCGTCTGAAAGGGTAACCTCTTCCTCATATTCGGCTGCCCGGCTGTCATTGATCTCATCCAGGGTGCCCTGCAGGCGTCCCAGTGCCGACAGCTTCCTCTGGCGCTCTTCCAGGATCAATCCGGTGAAGCGATCGCGGTCCTTCTTGTTCATATCATGTCTCCACGCTGAGCCGTTCGGCCACAGACATCAGGATGAGACCAGATGACGCAGAAATTTGGACGCTCAAATGTATGCGTTTACGCCATGCTTGCCAAACAAATCCGGTCCCGCGATACTTTTTACTTCTCCCCTTACTTCTCCCCATCATTCCCGGTGTCGTCATCCACAACCTCATAATCAGCCTCGACCGCTTCCTCGCCTGCGCTATCAGCACCCGGATCCTGAGTACCGTTACCGGTGGTATCGGCATCCGTTGCCTGATCTGCGGCAGTCTTCTCGTACATCTCCTGTGCGGCCTTGTGCCAGGCTTTTTCCAGTTTCCCGGATTCCGTCTTGATCGGCTCGATACTCTCTCCCTTGAGAGCTTCCTTGAGGTCCGAGAGTGCCTGTGCGACTTCAGCGCCCGTTTCGGCCGACAGTGTGTCTTTCTGTTCCTCGAGCTGTTTTTCGGTCATATACGCCATCTGTTCGGCGCTGTTGCGTGTCTCTACGCTTTCCCGCTTTTTCCGGTCATCCTCCACATGCTCCTCGGCGTCATGCACCATGCGATCGATCTCTTCGCGGGAGAGACCGCTTGAGGACTCGATCTTGATGCTCTGCTCCTTGCCGGTTGCCTTGTCTTTGGCCAGGACGTGCATGATCCCGTTGGCATCGATGTCAAAACTCACCTCGATCTGAGGTATACCGCGGGCAGCCGGGGGGATCCCGTCTAGCTGGAACCGCCCGATCGTCTTGTTGTCGATCGCCATGTCCCGTTCCCCCTGAAGCACGTGGATGTCCACCTGGGGCTGGTTGTCGGACGCGGTGGAGAAGATCTCTGCCTTCCGGGTCGGGATAGTAGTGTTCCGTTCGATAAGTCGTGTGAAAACACTACCGAGCGTCTCGATACCGAGCGAGAGGGGCGTAACATCGAGCAGCAGTACATCGGTTACTTCACCGGCCAGTACACCGCCCTGGACAGCGGCACCGATGGCAACGACCTCATCGGGATTGACACCCTTGTGGGGTTCTTTTCCGAACAGCTCGTTCACAAGCATCTGCACCTTCGGGATGCGTGTTGAGCCACCGACGAGAATCACCTCATCGACCTCACCCTTGCCCAGTCCTGCGTCGGCAAGGGCCCGCTCACACGGCCCGACCGTGCGGTTGATAAGGTCTTCAACCAGAGATTCGAACTTTGCCCGCGAAAGTGTGATGTTCAGGTGCTTCGGGCCATTCTCATCAGCGGTGATGAAGGGCAGATTGACCTCGGTCTCCATAGTCGTGGAGAGCTCGCACTTGGCTTTTTCGGCGGCTTCCTTGAGTCGCTGAAGAGCCATCGGGTCCTTCTTGAGGTCGATCCCCTCCGCCTTCCGAAATTCCTCGGCAATCCATTCCATCACCTGATGATCGAAATCATCTCCCCCGAGGTGGGTATCACCATTGGTCGACTTGACTTCGAATACACCGTCACCAAGTTCGAGAATGGAAACATCGAATGTGCCTCCACCCAGGTCATACACCGCGATTGTCTGATCCCTGTCCTGGTCGAGTCCGTAGGCCAGTGACGCGGCCGTCGGCTCGTTGATGATCCTTTTGACCTCGAGACCGGCGATCTCACCGGCATCCTTGGTGGCCTGGCGCTGGCTGTCATTGAAATAGGCCGGGACCGTGATGACGGCCTCCGTGACTTCCTCACCCAGATAATCTTCGGCGGTCTTCTTCATCTTCTGAAGGATCATCGCCGAGATCTCGGGCGGGCTGTACTCGGTTCCGCTCACAACAGCCCTGACGTCTCCCGAGAGACCCGACTTCGTCGTAAAGGGTACTTCTTCGCGCTCTGTACCGACCTCATCGAACAACCGGCCCATGAACCGCTTGATGCTGAAGATCGTGTTCTGCGGATTTGTGATCGCCTGTCGCTTGGCTGCCTGTCCCACAAGCCTTTCACCACTCTTTGTGAAGGCGACCACACTCGGGGTGGTTCTGCCACCTTCAGCGTTCGTGATGACGACAGGCTCGCCGCCCTCCATGACCGCTACGACAGAGTTGGTGGTTCCCAGGTCGATGCCGATGATCTTTCCCATATCAATACCTCACTCTATGATTATTGTTCGGGTGCCTTTCGGAGAAACCGACAGGTACCTTGATCCCATGAATACCCATCCGGTTTTCCGGATGGGTATTCACTGGTTCCTGCATCCATGATGTATCCCGTTCGCTCCGTGGGGAGCATACCGGTCTTACTTCACCTGGATCTCGATCTCCCGCTCGCGAGCCTCTTCGGCCTTTGGCAGGTTGATCGTCAGCACGCCATTCTTGTGCTTCGCGGTGATCTTCTCGGTGTCGATCTTCTTTGAGAGTGAAAAGGACCTGCTGAAGGAGCCGAACCGACGCTCTGAGCAGTAGCAGGTACCGTCCTCGTCTTCGGTGCGCTCATAGTTGCGCTCACCCACGATTGTCAGGACGTTACCCTCGACAGAGACCTTGACGTCCTTCTTGTCCACTCCCGGAATGTCGACGGAGACGGCGTACTCGTTCTCGCGCTCTTCGACATCGACATCAGGCATCCAGTCATGATCGACCGAACTGACCCGGCGACGGGTAATGGCGCTGTTCATGACCCGATCCATCTCACGCTGAAGGTTCCAGTACATGTGTTGTCCTGGCTGCCATCTTACCATGTGCATTGTTCACTACCTCCCGGGCCGCCTTCTGCGGCTCCTTTATTTATCTGAGATCTGCAACTCCCATGCCGGGAGTCGAGTCCCTGTTGTTTTTATCACTCTCAGATATAATCAAATACCGTGCCAGTTCTGTCAGATGCTCTATATTTTCTTCTATCTCATTAAATAATGGCATGTTACGCGAATAATGCCGTCATGTAGCACGTTCCGGGTGAGCTACAACACAGATCAGATGATTGCCATAATGGCGTGATGTTGTAAATATGGCAGCAGAGCCTGTCGTTCTGTCGCTACTGTGCCGACTTGACTTTACACCCATATGAGGAAGCTGATCTCAGCTGTGTTCTCTTTCCCCGGACTGGTTATGTGCATCATGATCACCTGTCATGCACGCATATCTGGAGATAGAATCCTCTCGCACATTACAGCAATCGTTCCTGTGTCCTGTTGAACGTAAAAACACTTTATAACTCTCTTTACAACTCTTATCTTTGCTGTTAGTATCCTTCCGAACATATGCTGATATCCTTGTGAAGGAGTTCAGGAATTGTCGAACATCATGAACACGGATCAGGTGTGCCAGGCGTTCGGTATATCCAAATCGACACTGAACAACTGGCGAAAAGAAAAGGGTTTGCCGTACATCAAGGTGGGACGAACCGTACGCTACGATTTCGAAGCCGTCGTGGAGTGGCTCAAGAAACACGAAGTTATTTCCAAGATTCGCTGACTTTTCGATGGAGTACCTGCACGGTCAGGCGCTATCACATCCGCCTGATGAATCCCTCTCGATCATCGTCCCTTCATTCAACGAGGCCGCCACGCTCCATGAGGCCATCCAGCGACTCTGGTCGATACCCTATCCGCTGAAGACCGAGATCATCCTCGTCGATGACGGTTCTTCTGACTCTTCCTGGAAGATCGCCAGCCGACTGAAAGAGGAAAGTCCGCTCCCATTCCTTCTTTTCCGGCACGAACGGAACAGGGGGAAAACCGCCGCGATACGTACCGGACTTGAAGCGGCCTCGGGAACGCTCACCCTCATCTATGACGCCGACCTCGAGTACGATCCCGGAGACATTCCGGCGTTGCTCGCTCCCATTCTGGATGGTCGAGCTGACGCGGTGTACGGATCGCGTTTCCTCTCTCCGGAACGAAGGGTCCTTTTCTTCTGGCACGCACTGGGGAACCGACTGGTGACCGCATTGGCCAACATGTTCGCGAACCTCAACCTCACCGACATGGAGACATGCTTCAAAGTGGTCCGTACGGCCACTCTCAAGGAGATGCGGCTGCGATCGGAGCGTTTCGGATATGAGCCGGAAGTGACCGTAAAGCTTGGCCGGCTGGGTCAGCGCATATATGAAATACCCATACGCTATTCCGGACGGTCGTATGAGGAGGGGAAAAAGATCGGGTGGAGAGACGCGATCCGCGCGATGGGGACGATTCTGCGGGCCGGGATCTTCGAGACACCGGTCACCTCACCCGAATCGGTCACCCGTTTCGCTCTCAGCCGACTCGGGCCCTACTACGCTGAACTCCTGAGGAGGGTCGATCCGCCCCCCGGCGACACCGTTCTTGAAGTGGCCTCCGGGGCCGGCGAGATCGCCCGTCACCTTTCCCAGAGAACCCGACTGCTCCTCAGCGATCCCCGCGCCGAGGATGTGGAGCGCCTCAGAATCAGCTTCTCACACCGACCGAATGTAGAGGTCGTGGAATGGAATCCCTGTGCCGGACCGATCAATTCTCCGCCGGAACAGTTCGATGCGGTAATCGTGTTCCACAGCATGGCATGTTTTGAGGATGAGGGCTCGGCCCTGACAGCAATGGCTGGTCATCTGAACCCTGAGGGTAGTGTGGTTCTACTCCTCCCTGCGCATCAGGCCCTCTACAGCGCCATAGACAGGGGGCTGGGTCGTTCCCGGAGGTACACCCGCGCATCGATCCACTCATTGCTGGATGAGGCAGGGTTGCGAGCCGAGAGGATCGTTCAGGTAAATTTTGTGGGAGCGATCGGCTGGTGGCTCGGGCGTCTGTTCTCACGCTCCACAAAGATCAGCCTGTGGCAGGTCCGGATATTCCGGCTCTTCATGCCGCTGGTGAAACTGGAACGCCTTATCCCCCCGCCGATCGGCCTCTCCTGGCTGGTCACGGCCCGCCACAAGTAATCAATTCCCGCTGAAGCGAGGGATTTCCGGTCAGATCAAGGCGCTCAAGGAAGCGCGCAAACTGTTCGAACGGATCTGAGCGCGGGATTCTCCGCTAGATCAAGGAAGTCGACGAAGGAGACGGAGGCGTACTGTTCGTACGCCGCACGACTCCTGAGGATGGCTGACGCAGGGATTCGCGGAGAAGAACCGCTCAGATCATTCGTAGCGGAGGGACTCGATCGGATCCAGCTTCGCCGCCTTCATCGCCGGATAGATCCCGAATACGATCCCGATCCCGGCTGAGACGAAGAACGCCAGCGCCACCGCAAAAGCCGACACGAGGGTGGCCCAGCCGGCGTAGATGCTGATCAGCTTGGTGAGGGTATAGCCGACGATGATACCGATGATCCCACCCAGGAAGGAGAGGAAGATCGCCTCCACCAGGAACTGAACGCTGATATCACGCCTGGTCGCACCCACAGCCCGCCGGATACCGATCTCCTTGGTCCGCTCAAGCACCGTGGCGAGCATGATGTTCATGATGCCGATACCGCCTACCAGCAGACTGATGCCGGCAATCGCTCCCATGACGATCCCCCAGATCCGCTGCGTCTCCTGACTCTGCTTCATCAGTTTCTCGGGGATGATGATCCGGAAGTCCTGGACACCGGTGTGTCGTCTGAGCAGCATCCGGTTCAGGATCACGGCGCTCTCGGCAATCTCCTTGGAATCTGACACCCGGAGGGTGATCTGATCTACCTGGCTGGCGAAACTGGAGAGCTGGAAACGTGAGTAGGCGCTCGAAAGAGGAATGTAAACATCCAGGTTCACGTCCCGGTCCACAACCTCACTGCTGGTGCCGGCCGAGACCGCCCTTTCTTCCATGACCCCGACGACCGTGAACCATTCCTCTCCGAGACGGATCTTCTCCCCGATCGGATCGCGGTAATAGAAGAGCTGCTCTTTGATCTTCGACCCCAGAACACAGACCTGAGAACGCTCCTGCATGTCCAGGTCGGTGATGAAGGCACCCTGGGTGGCGCGGAACGTGAAGATACGTGGATAATCGGGCGTGGTGGCAAGAACGGTGACGGGGAGCGTCAGGTCTCCGTAGGTGACATCGAGAAGATATTCCTTCTGCGGCGCCACCGCCATCGCGTTGGACAGCACTTCAGCCACGGCGGCCACATCCTGCAGGGTAATGCCGCGCGAGAAGTTGCTCCGCTGCTCCTCGGCGTCTTCATCGGTCCCTACCACACCGGTATCACGGACGATGATGTTGTCGATCCCCATCAGCTTGATCTGCTCCAGCGCCTCCTGTTTGGCGCCTTCACCAATCGAGAGCATCGCGATCACAGCCGCCACCCCGAAGATGATGCCGAGCATGGTGAGGAAACTGCGGAGTTTGTGGCTCTTCAGACCACTGGCGCTGATACTGACACTCTCACTGATATTCACTGATACGCTTCCTTCTCAGGCAGTTGATGTCTGGTGTCTACCGTTTGCTGCCGGTCGGTGGCGGCGGTGGCGGCTGGCTCCGGTTCTTCTGTCCGGAAGATGCGCCTCCTGTTACCGAAGAACCCGTTTCGGCAGTCACGTGGAGGGTGCGCGGATCGGTCAGCGCGATTTCCTCTCCCGGCTCGAGTCCCTCGAGAACGACTACACTCATCATGTTCCGGTCACCCAGTCGGATCTCACGCGGCTCAGGAAGGTTCCTGCGCGGGAAGACGACCGTGCGGCCATCGACCTCGAAGACCGCCTCGTTCGGGATATAGAGCGCGTTCTCGCGTTCCTCGTAGGTGATGCGTAAACTGGCGGTCATTCCCGGGCGCATCCCGGCATCCACAGAATCGAGGCGGACCACGGCGTTGAAGTAGCTCCTGTTGGCCATTTCATCATAACTGGCCAGGGCGGCTATCTCGTCGATCCTCCCCGTGAACACGGGGCCAGGGATCGCGTCGAGTCTGATCTCGACCGGGTCACCAACCTCCACCTTGCGGTAGTCACCTTCGATGATGTTGATCTTCGAGAGCATCTCCGAGAGATCGGGGATGGTGATGATCGACATGCCCCGGTGGATGTTGTCACCCGCTCGTATCTTTCTCATTCCCTCGGTGGCTCCACCATAGGTCTCTCCGAAGACCACGATCCCCGAGATCGGGGCCAGCAGGGTGAAAGCCGACAGCTGCTCGATCACATCATCGAGGCGCTGCTGGGCCTGCCGGATCCGCGTTCGCTGGCGCATCTCATCCACTTCGAGCTTGCTGCTCAGCGAGGACAGGCTCCGTTCGGCCTCATCGACGTTGAGGAGGGCGTTCTCATAGGAAAGCTGACGCTGCGCCCGCTGCTGCTCCGACTCGAACTCAGCCAGGCCAAGTCTGATCTCGGCGAGTTCAAGGTCGTACTGCGTCGTCTGCAGGGAAGACTCGGCACTCCGGATCTGATTCGGTTTATTGGCCAGGAAGTTGTCGAGATTCCCCTGTTGGGTTTCGAGCTGCAGTTCACGCTGCTCGCGCTGGTTCAGCATGCTCGACTCGTCGATCCTGGCGACCACGTCTCCCTCCTCGACATAGACGCCTTCATCCACCAACCAGACCAGCTGAAGCATGCCGCGACTCGTCGGCGCAACGATACTCCGGGAGCGCTCGGAAAGGAGTTCACCGCGTACGATAACATCGAGGATGAACTCGCCCACGGTCACCTCGGTAAAGCGGAGATCCCTGTACCTGTCCCGGAAAACACCTGAGGCAACGGTCACCACCAGCACGGCCAGAAGAACCCAGGCCAGCACAATTCTGTTATTTGTGAGTAGTTTCATGATACCCTTTTACCGGAAGATTCTCATCATATCACCACCACCACCACCGCGTCCGCGCATCATCTGGAATACCATCTGGCCGATGTCGCCACTTCCTCCTCCTCCACCGGCAGCCTCCCGGTTCGCCAGCAGGGCATCGATACCAGCGGTCTCGAGTTCTTCCAGCGGCATGAAGGGATCACGCAGAGCAACTCTCACCCCTGCTGACAGTCCTTCCTCGATGACAACGTAATTCCCGTTCTCGGGACCGAGCACCACTTCTATTTCCTCAATGCTGTTACCCACAGTGAAGACCAGGGTGCGTTCCTCCTGATAGAAGATCGCGTCCAGAGGAACGACGATTGCCTCCGCGCGGTAGTGGGTGATGATACTTGTCTGGGCGGTCATACCAGGCCGGAGGGAAAGGTCGGTCCCGTCGATGGTCACAACACAGTCGAAGATCTTCATCTGTGACATACCGGAGCGTCGCGCCAGGGGGCTGATATCGGTTATCTCTCCCGTATATACGATGTCGGGGTAGGCGTCCACCCTGATCAGCGCCTTCTGTCCCAGAGCCACACGGCGGATATCGATTTCCAAGATCCCCACCTCGACCGTCATGCTGGTCAGATCGGGGATGGAAATGATCGCCTGACCGGGGTAGGCGGTGGTGCCGACACCTACCTTCCCCTCCCCTTCAGTTCCATAGGTCTTCTCATAGATGACGAGACCGGGGTACTCGGCGTACTGTATGGCTGCTCCCAGTTCCGCTTCCAGGTCACTGAGCTCACGCCGTTCCCGGTCCAGCGTCTGTCGCCTCTGTTGCAGTCGTGCCTGATCCCTCAGGATCTGGGTATTGAGCTGCTCCTGGGCCCGCTCGAGGGCAAGTTCGCTCTTCTTGTAGTTGAATTCTTCCTGGATCTGCGCAATCTGCGACTCGAACTTCATGGCCCGCATCCGGAGGTCGGCCTGAGCAAATGAATGCTGCTGATTCTCAAGCGAGGCCTGCAGGCTGGCCATCTGGCTCTCCTGCTCAGCGATCGTCTTGGTGAGCTCAGCCTCGACTTCTGCGACATCGCTCCGTTGATTCGCCACCAGATCCAGAAGTGAGGCCTCATCAAACTGCACGACCAGGTCGCCCTCCTCGATCACTTCCCCCTCGGGAGCGAGAGCCAGGATCAGCTGGCCGCCGCCATATCGAAGGCGGGGAGCGCTGAAGGTCGCGGTCCGGGCGGCTTTCAGTTCACCCTTCTCCACGACGATGGATACAAACTCCCTGAGGGTCACCTCGGCTGCCATGACCTCACCGGCACTGCTGGATGGCCCCAGGAGTGTGATCGCGACCACGATCACCACGACCAGGCCGAGCCCACTGAAAACGGCGATCTTCTTCCTGGCGCCGTTCTTCCCCTCCTCACCCGGATTCCCTGCCATCATTCTCTTGGACACGTTCACGATCGGTACCTCCCGGAAATATCTGATTCATCTGCCGGCGGTGGGGGGGGTGTGTGCTGGCGGGCGACTCTGCCGATCACTCCCCAGGCACGGATACTGTCCATCAGCGCCGGTGAGAGGGACCGGAAATCACTGGCTCCCCCTTCGATGAAGCTGTCGAGTTCGGTCTTGAGTTCATCCGACAGGGATGCCCTCTTGCCACGGAGCAGTTCGATCCTGGCCGCGATGGCAGCGCTGTCCGGTGCGGCTCTCATGATGAACTGACTACCCGCTCCCGGCTGCCGCTCTCCCCCACGACCACCCATGCCACCCATGCCACCCATACCACCCATCGCCCGCATGCTGTCCTGCAGAGCCTGCGATATCGAGCGGAAGTCGCCCTGACCACTCATCAACTGTTCCAGTTCCGTTCTAAGGTCTTCGGGCCAATCCGCCATCCTCTCCCTGTCCAGCTGGCCAGCGAAACGGGTCATCATGCTGCCACCCTGCTGTTCCCTGTCTGTGGCGCCCGGCTGAATCCTTTCAGCCCCACCTTGCTGGGTCCTGAAGGCCATGCCCTCTATGCCGGCGGTATTCCCCCTGTCACCACCCTGCATCTCCTGCATGCCACCCTGCCGCATCCGCTCTATCATTTCGGGTGTGATCTGCGACATGTCGAATCCCCCCATACCGGCACCCATGTCCCCCATACCGCGTGTCCTACCATCACCACCACCCATTTCGCGACGTCCGGTTCGCTCATTGCCACCCTGCATCATCATCTCATCCATCGCGATAACCGGGCTGGCCGCTCCGTACTCATCACCCATGGCAATGATCGCCTGTGCGACATCATCGGGAACCGCTTTGGTACCGGCCAGGGTAGCCAGCACAGCCGCCGGGTTCTGGAGCCAGGCCAGATCGACTTCTTCACCTACATCGAGACCATCCAGAACCTGAGCCATCGAATCGTTCCGCAGACCGAGTGAGACCTCGAGCGGCTGATGTGAGTCATGCAATCGAACATAGGTGCGCCCGTTGATGACACCCACCGCGGCCAGCGGCACCTGGATCACATCCTCCAGATGCTCCACCACGATATCGGCGCTGGCTGTCATACCCGGACGCGCCCGCTCATCGGCTCCATCGAGCAGGACGACAGCGGGGAATACCTTGACATTCCCCTGGAATTGCTGGGCCAGGGTGGAAATGTCGATGATCCGACCAGGAAGCTGGAGTCGGGGATATGCTTCCAGGCGGACCCAGGTCTGCTGACCGACCTTGACCAGCTCGGCGTCGAGTTCGTTGATCCTGATCTCTACCTGGAGTTCGGAGAGGTCGGGCAGTTCGATGATCGTCTGACGCCGCCGGACATTGTCTCCCTCACGGACCTTGGTCCGTGCTGTCCACCGTCCCTGTTCGGCGTGGATCACCATCCCACCGATCGGAGCCAGGATCGTGAGAGCCTCCAGTTCGGCCCTCACCTCGGCAACGTCTTCACGATCTTCTTCCAGGTTCTTGAAGGACTGCTGACGGGTCATCTCGTTGATGATCTTCTGCGCTTCGAGCTTCCGATTCGCTTCGTTCAGGGAGATGCGGGCTTTTTCGATGTTGAGGTCACCCTGCTGCTGCTCCAGTTCAGAGGAGAATTCCAGGTTCTCCCGCTGGAGCAATGCCTGTTCATGACTTATCTGAGCCGATCGGACCGAGTTCTCGAGGTTCTTGATGTTGTTGATATGATCATCGAGAAGCTGTTCGTACGCTGCCTCAGCCGTGTCGAGTGCGTCGAGTTCATTCTCCAGTTCCTCGACGGTATTCGCGGTATCGAGCTCGGCCACGACCTGCCCCGCCATCACCACGGTGCCTTCCTCGATCAGGAAGTTGATCTGTACCTCCCCGTTCACGTCATCAGGCACTTCGATCTCACGGGCCCTGGCCGCCCTGATGCGGCCCGCCCCGGTGACCCTGATCTCCATCTCACCCTGAACGACTTTGACCGTCAGGTGCTCTTCAATAGCGGTACCTTCCCTGGGGCGGGTAAGGATCATGAAGGTGATGATCACTACCGCCGCTAATCCGACTCCGTAGAGCCAGCGGGGTATCCCGCGTCGCTGATTCTCGTTTGTATTATTCATCCTGCTTGTTCGACACCATCCCTCTAGATAAACTTGTCCGCATTCTGATTGGTTTGTGGAAAAAGCTCACAATACTTTTTGTAGGCGCTCAGCCCGTAAAGTTACATACAAACAGCCGGCCGCGCGTCATCATTCAAATCAGGAACTTCTCTACCCCTGAAACCAGGTGATACAGATGAAAACACCGCCATCGCGTTTCTGTTCCATTCGAATCCTCATACCGGCACTTCTTCTCCTGACATCAGTTACGCTCACGACTTCAGGTTGCGGTGTACAGGCGTCCTGGAAATACGACCAGGGTATGGTGGTATCGGCCGATACCCTGGCGAGCCGGATCGGCGCCGCCGTCCTGGAGGCTGGTGGTAATGCGGTCGACGCGGCGGTTGCAACCGGTTTCGCCCTCGCGGTCACCTTCCCGGGAGCCGGCAACATCGGGGGGGGGGGGTTCATGGTGGTTCGCCTGCCCGACGGCACCACGACCGCTTTCGATTTCAGGGAAAAAGCTCCCCTGGCGGCCCACGCCCGCATGTTCCTCGACGAGAACGGAGAGTATTCGAGCCGGATCCACCACAACTCCCACCTGGCGGTCGGGGTACCGGGGACCGTGGCGGGATTCGCGCTGGCCCATGAGCGGCTCGGCAACCTCTCCTGGGCAGAACTCGTCGCGCCCGCCGTTGAGCTGGCACGGGAGGGATTCAACCTCACGAGCAGCCGCGCGAACGATCTGGCCCGCTACGTGCGCAACGCTTTCCAGCCCTACCCGGCCAGCATGGCTGCCTTCTCAAAGGATGGGGAACCATACGCGGCGGGCGAGACCCTGATTCAGTCCGACCTGGCCAACACCCTCGAGCGGATCATGCGTGAGGGGCGGGATGGATTCTACCGCGGTGAGACCGCCCGGCTTATCGCCGAAGAGATGGAACGCGGCGGAGGAATGATCACTGAGGAGGATCTGGCCCGCTACGAGGCGAAGGAACGTGTACCGGTACGCGGCACCTACCGGGGGTACGACATCATCAGCATGCACCCTCCCTCGAGCGGCGGCCCCGCCCTCATCGAGATGCTGAATATCCTGGAGGGGTACGATCTCGCGGCAATGGGTCACAATTCGACCGCCTACATCCACCATCTGACCGAAGCGATGCGCCGGGCCTACCGGGACCGGGCTCGCTGGGTTGCCGACATGGATTTTGTGGAGGTTCCCCTCGAAAGGATGCTCAGCAAGGAGTACGCCGCTGAACTCAGGCAGGGTATCGATCCTCAGCGGGCCACACCATCGAGCACCAGCGACGTCGAGCTGCCATACGAGAGCACGGAGACGACCCACTACTCGGTCGTGGACGCCTCCGGCATGGCGGTCTCGGTCACCTACACAATCGAGAGCTGGTACGGCTCGAAGATCACCGTTCCGGGAGGCGGATTCCTCCTCAACAACGAAATGGGCGACTTCAATGGAGCTCCCGGTCTTACCACCGAGCGTGGTCTCATCGGGACCGAGCCGAACCTCGCGCGGCCGGAGCAGCGCATGCTCTCCAGCATGACTCCGTCGATCGTGGCGAAGGATGGAGAGCTGGTGGCGGTCGTCGGCGCTCCCGGCGGACGCACTATCATCAACAGTGTTCTGCAGGTGATTCTGAACCTCGTCGATTTCGGGATGGACATCCAGGCGGCTGTAGACGGGGCCCGGTTCCATCACCAGTGGCTGCCCGACAACATCAGGATCGAGCGGGACGGGATCTCACCCGGTGACCTCGAACTGCTCCGGTCGATGGGGCACGACGTGCGGATGGGAGGTTCCCAGGGCCGAACGAATTGCGTTGGTATCGATCCACTCACCGGTGAGATCATCGGCGCCGCCGACACGCGCCAGGCCGACGCGGCCGCGATCGGGTCAGGGTTGATACCAGGATAGTAAGACGCGATTGTAAGTGAACAGACACTGAGATCCTGATGCTAATCGGATCGGACAGGCAATGGTCAAGAAAATCACTATTCGAGATCTGTCGTTCTTGGTGGAAGATCAGTCTTATAAGGACTACTGGAAACAGGTGGCTGATGGATCATGGGAGCAACGCACCTATGAAATCTTCGATCAGTTTCTTGCGAAGGATGCTTCCTATATCGATATCGGTGCCTGGATCGGCTCAACTGTTCTTTATGGATGCCAATTATCCAGGAGGACATTTGCCGTTGAACCTGATCCGGTCGCCCATGAAGCATTATCAGCCAATATCGACGCAAATCCACTGCACAAGGATGCAATCACGGTTTTCAGGGGGTGTATCAGCAGTAGCGATGGCACGGAGAATATCGGATTCAGAACCGAAGCTGGAGATAGCACATCAAGTGTGTTGTTCGGGGAGGGTGATAATCAATGGGAAGTCGAGGCGCTGACTCTCGATACATTTGTCACCAGATACCAGATCGATGATTTGAATTTCATCAAGATCGATATAGAGGGGGGAGAATTCAAGGTCCTCCGATCTATGAAACCTTTTTTACAGCAGCATCTGCCTGTCGTTCATCTCTCGATCCATACTCCATTTCTGAAGAGGGATTATCCCCTGTTAGAGAGAATGCTCAAACCCAGGTTTATCTATAAGGCTTTCAAAGGTTTGTTGAATTTGCCGCGCCTTATGTTAGCTACAGTCTCATTGCACAGAATGATCAGCTGTTATCATTACATTTATGATGAAGAAGGCAGACGTTTGAATCTGCTGGGACTTATCTCACGATTTAACAGATTCCACTCAATTCTCCTTATGAACGAAACCTGGGATAGTTCAGAATCCTGAGACATGCCTTGATAACTTTATACATTCACATCGGATTTCAGAAAACGGCTACCACCTTTCTTCAGCAGCAGATCTTTCCATATCTGACCACAGTCTCGAATATCACCATTACTCCGCCGGAAAAGTATGAGGATATCGTCCTGAAGCTGTTATTTAATGAGCTCACAATAGCAGACAGGGAATATCTTGAGACCCTCTTCGCCGAGCAGATGATTCTGTCCAAGGCTGTCTTTTCCAATGAGGCACTGAGCTCAGGGACAATCAGCACCGGCTTTCTAACCTTGAGTGAACGGACCACCATCCTGCACACCATCAGGGACCTCTTTAAACATCTGGATATCAAGATCCTTCTCGGGATCAGAGAGCAATCAGATATCGTCAGGTCGTTCTATCTTCAATACCTGCATCAGGGAGGAACCAGGGATATAAATGGCTTTTTTGACCTGATGCGTGAGAATGGAGAAACCGTATTCACCAGCTCCTTCCTCAAGGCTCTGGAATACAGTCCGTACATCCAGCAACTCCATGATGCGTTCGGGCGGGAAAATCTCTTTGTGTTTTTGTATGAAGATTTGAAGCAGGACCTTAACGCCTTTCTCTGGAGGTTGATGCAATTTCTTGGTGAACCGGAGATCCCTGATCTTAGAAGTAGAAGACCGAACAGAAGTTATGGCAGGGTTGAAGCACATGTGGCTCGCGTAATCAACCGTTTCTTCAGGTTGGATCAGAATAGGGGTGGACTTCTGCCTGTTCTCCGCGTCCCATGTATAGGTCGTCTTGAACCGAGACGATTTCTACAGAGCAGGTTCTTCCCCCGAAGCCGGCCCTGGACCCTCCCGGATGCAATCGTCAGGGATATCAAGAGCCACTATCGAGATGACAATCGGATACTGGCTGATCAACTCGATCTCAAACTATCCCCGCATTATTTCGATTGACTGTACGACTATTATTAATTGAGCACACTCCGCAACTTGCGGTCGGCCCACTCTGCAGTTTATGCAATCACCAGGGCAGGTCACTATCATGTTTGATTCTTTCCCGAGGATCAGAATAGGTTATTCTTTGGTAACATCCGGTAACGAAATCACCTGAACAGTACTCGAGCATTATGATCCAACATCCAGATTCTCATTCAATGCCTGTAGCCATGACCATTGCCGGCTCCGACTCAGGAGGAGGAGCCGGGATTCAGGCTGATCTGAAAACTTTTCATCAATTCGGTGTATTTGGTACATCTGTGATCACAGCTCTCACCG
>SDBT01007050.1_pt1 | contig 18548 bp, 18 predicted proteins | sample 2277101 | NCBI WGS metagenome assembly SDBT01 (sample SAMN10404973, study PRJNA504765) | marine sediment metagenome | isolation source: marine sediment core GS10_PC15, 103 cmbsf | place: Arctic Ocean: Southern Knipovich Ridge | collected 2010
TCAGGCAGCGTGGCCCACATGCGCATCTCGATCTTCATGTCGGGGTGATCGAGTCCGGTGATGATTGAGAGCGTGTTCGGTGGCGGGCGCTCCATGAACTCTGGGCACTCTTTCTCCATCCACTTCTTCATCGTGCGCATCGCGGCCGGCCAAAGGGCCCGATCGGTGATGAAGGTGTCGTGGTTGAAGACGCGGTCGAAGCCGATGCCATGGGCGTCGAGGGCGGCTTTGATCTTTGTCAAGACCAGCTCGGTCTGCTCCTCGATGCTGTGGACACAGGTGACCAGGCGGGCCTGGTCGGCGCTGGTAAAGGTCTCGTCCTCGGCCATCTCCGGGTACTCCTGCTTCATGTCGGGACTGCGCCCGGTCATGCCGGGGAGGATCAGGAACTTGCTCCCCTCGACCACGCACCCGTACCAGGGCATGATGTCGCCCTTCAGCGTCTCGGTTGGCAACCACTCGGTGATCTCGGACACTTGCTGCCTCCTTGATGGTTGCTCGACTCGATTGCACTCCCGCCCATCGGCGGCAAGCGGCGCAAGCGTATCCACGCTGAGATCACACCGATGAGCCTTGGCGCTGACACCACCATTGGCGCGGTCGCGCTCACCGTCGCCGACCCTGATCGGTGCCGGGACTTCTATGAGCGAGTAGTCGGCCTCCATGCCGTGGAGGGTGAGGGCCCGTTGCGACTGGGAGCAAACGGCCGGGCAATCATCGAGCTTCATTCCAGCCCCGGGGCGGCTGCCGGCGAGCCGGGGAGGACCGGGCTCTTTCACGTAGCGATCCTCGTCAGCGCTCGCACCGAACTGGCGCGCGCGGCGAAGCGGATCGTGGGCGCAAGCTGGTCGCTGACCGGGGTAGCTGATCACCTGGTCAGCGAGGCGCTCTATTTAGAAGACCCCGAGGGAAACGGACTCGAGATCTACCGGGACCGTCCGCGGAGTGAGTGGCGCTACGAGGCGGGAGCGCTTCAGATGGCGACGCTGCCGCTCGATCTCGAGGCTCTGATCAGCTCTGCGCCGGATGACCCGGGGGAAGCGTTGGACTCAAGGGCGACGGTCGGACACGTCCACCTCAAGGTCGCCGAGCTCGACTCAGCAGAGGCGTTCTACGCAGACGTCCTTGGCTTTGACGTCATGGTGCGCGGTTCCAAACGGGCGCTGTTTCTCTCGGCCGGCGGATACCACCACCACATCGGCCTGAACACTTGGCTAAGCGCCGGCGGGCCGCCGCCACCCCCGGGCTCGCAGGGCCTCCGCTCGTTCGAGATCGTTCTCGCGAGCACCTCGGAGCTGGATCTGCTCGCCGGCCGGATCGCCGATCACGGACTTGAGGCTCGACGGCAAGCGGATCTGCTTCACCTCACCGACCCATCTGGGAACGCTCTTGTAGTTCGAGTAGGAGGGCCCCTCGCGGGCTAAGCCTGGCGCCCATGCGCGGATCGATGACACGGAGCGCCTGAGGAGCTGATCGGCTGTGTCCAACAGGCCGCCAAGCCCGTTGGCCCGAGGCGCCAGCGCCAGAGCGCCTCTGGGCGCCGGGCTACTTGCGGAAGACGACGCCGATGATCAGCAACAGAAGCGCTGAACCGCCGATCGCGATCAGCCAGGTGCCGAGATCAAAGAAATTGTCGATGTCGCCGATATCGAGTGCCGAGGCGATGAAGCCGCCCAGTAGCGCACCCAAGATGCCGATGATCGTTGTGCCGATGCAGCCTCTGGGCCCACGGTCACCCGGCAGGATCAGCCGCGCTATTGCGCCGGCACAGAGGCCAAGAATCACCCAACCGATCACTCCCATCAGCCGAGCCTATCGGGAGACCGATAGCGTTTCCGCCATGCGAGCGGAGCGTCGGGGCAAGCTGCCTATCCACTCCGAGGCCCTCGATTCCGCCTGGCCGAGCTGATTGGGTGGCTCGTATTACGGGCCGCAGCGCCTTTCCGCGCATCGGTGAGTACGCGTTTCTCTCCGACTGCCACACCGGGGCGCTGGTAGCGCCCGACGGCGCCGTCGAGTGGCTCTGCCTGCCGCGGTTTGACTCGCCGAGCATCTTCGGGGCGATCCTTGATCGCGAAGCCGGGTTCTTTCGGCTTGGCCCACCCGTAAGAGTCCCGCTTGCCCGCCGCTATGAGCCGGGCACAAACGTCGTCGAGACCACGTGGGCGACGCCGACCGGCTGGCTGGTGGTTCGCGACGCGCTCACGATTGGCGAGTGGCACGAGGACGAGGGCGACCAGCACGATCGACCGCCAACCGATTACGAGGCTGATCACGCCCTGGTTCGCGTCGTGACCTGCGTTCAGGGCTCCGTTGAGATCGATCTCACCTGTGAGCCGGCGCCCGACTACGGTCGCGGCGCGCCCGAGTGGAGTCTCGCGGCCGATCGTCACTCCGCGAACGCCGGCGGTGCTGAAGTTGAGCTCCGGCTGGCAAGTGACCTGAACCTGGGGTTGGAGGGCAAGCGGGTGATTGGTCGCCACCTGCTTCGAGAAGGTGAGCAACGATTTGCAGCGCTGAGTTGGGGCGCGAGCCTCCAGACCCCCGCATCGGCCGGCGATGCGATCGATTGGCTTGACCGCACGGCCGAGTATTGGCGCCGGTGGCTCGGGGCCGGGCGCTTCCCTGATCATCCCTGGCGCATTCATCTCCAGCGCTCGGCTCTCGCGCTAAAGGGCTTGACCTATGCCCCGACTGGCGCAATGGTGGCCGCGGCAACAACTTCGCTGCCAGAGACCCGGGGTGGGGAGCGCAACTGGGACTACCGCTACACGTGGATCCGGGATGCGACCTTCGCGCTGTGGAGCCTCCATGTGCTCGGCTTCGATTGGGAGGCGATTGACTTCATGGAGTTCATCACCCACACCTGCCGCGGGCAAGGGGACGGGCTCCAGATCATGTACGGGGTGGGCGGCGAGCGCAAGCTCACCGAGCGCACCCTCGATCATCTCGACGGCTACGAGGGCGCCCGCCCGGTCAGGATTGGCAACGCTGCTTACAGCCAACGCCAGAACGACGTCTACGGTGCGCTGCTCGATGCGATTTATATTCACACGAAGGCTCGCGACCGGGTCTCGGAAGAGATCTGGCCGCTGGTCGTCGAGCAAACTGAGGCGGCGTCCAAGATCTGGCGTGAGCCTGATCAGGGGATCTGGGAGGCGCGTGGAGAGCCGAAGCACTACGTCTCCTCGAAACTCATGTGCTGGGTTGCAATGGATCGGGGCGCACGGCTTGCCAGAACCCACGGCCGGCCGGAGCTTGCGGAGCGCTGGTCGGCGACCGCGACCGAGATCCGCGCGGAGATCCTCGACCGCGGAGTCAGTGACCGAGGCGTCTTTCGCCAGCACTACGAGACCGACTCGCTCGACGCGTCGACGCTCCTGGTGCCGTTGGTCCGCTTTCTGGAACCCCAGGATGAACGGGTGCGGGCAACCGTGCTGGCAATCGCCGACGAGCTGACAGACCATGGCCTGGTCCTTCGCTATCGCGTGGACGAGACCGATGACGGGCTCGAGGGCGAGGAGGGGACGTTCACGATCTGCTCGTTCTGGCTCGTTTCCGCCCTGGCCGAGATCGGCAACCGCTCACGGGCACACGACCTATGTGAGCGCCTGCTGAGTCTGGCGGGCCCGCTCAATCTTTACGCCGAGGAGATCGAGGCGCACAGCGGCGCCCATCTGGGGAACTTTCCGCAGGCCTTCACCCACCTCGCGCTGATCAACGCCGTCGCCCACGTCATCGCAGACGATCTGGTGAAGGGTGAGCGCGAGGGTCCGACTGCCGTCTTCAGCGAGCTTCGCAGCAGTCGCTAGCTCGAGAGCCAGCGAAATCCGCAAAGGTCTGCCGCGATGCTCGTCGCACTGTTTTCGACCGCAGACGCCAACTTCGACGCTCAGCTGGTGACCGCGCTAAGTCCACACGTGAGCGTTCGGCTCCACAACGCAAGCGGTACCGCCGCGGCGTCCGAGGGCCAGGAGCTCGTCGCCGGACTCCCAAGATTCGAATCGGCGCTCTTGGCTGAGCGTCCCGGGGCTGTGCTTGTACGTGGTGCCGGTCCCTCTGCCCTTGCCGCGGCGCTGGCCGCAGCAAAGCTGGATCTGCCAATCGGGCGACTCGAGGCCGGGGAGGAGCTGGCCGGCGGCGGCAAGCCAGGCGAAGTGCCGCCGCTCGAGGCGGCTTACGGACGGCTGATCGATCGGCTTGCGAGCGCTCGTTTTTGCTCGACTGAGACGCAGGCTGGAGCGTTGCGGGAGGCAGGACTTGGAGACCACGCCGTGGTGGCGGGCGTCGAAGCCGAAGGCCTGGTTTCGGCCATCGCCGCCTGGCTGGGTGAGCTGTGAGTCGGGCTTAGACTCTCTCGAGATGAAGGTCGGGATCATCGGTCTCGGTTACGTCGGCCTCCCGCTCGCTGCCGCATTCGGTGAGGCGGGGCACGATGTGATCGGGCTGGACAACAACGCTGCCAAAGTCAAAGCCCTCGAGGAGGGTCGCTCGGAGATCGATGATGTCTCAAGCGAACGGCTCGCGGCGATTGGCGGCGCCTTCCAGCCGACCACCGATCGTGAGCGTCTCGCGGAGTGTGACGCGATCCTCATCTGCGTCCCGACCCCGCTCGCCAACCAGCGCGAGCCGGACCTGAGCTACATCATCGAAGCCGCGAACGCGATCGTGGCCGGTCTGCGCAAGGGCCAACTCGTGGCGCTCGAATCAACGACCTATCCCGGAACAACGCGCGAGCGAGTACTGCCGATCCTCGAAGAGTCGGGCTTGGCCGTGGGCACTGATTTCTTCCTCGCCTACTCCCCTGAACGCATCGACCCGGGGCGTACCGAGGACCCGTTCAAGACCACACCAAAGGTGGTCGGAGGATTGACGGAAGCTTGCACAGAGCGCGCGGTCGCCCTTTATGGCGAGATCTGCGATGAGGTCGTCGAGGTCTCGACCCCCGAAGCTGCGGAGCTAACCAAGCTGCTCGAGAACGTCTTTCGCTCGGTGAACATTGCCCTGGTCAACGAGTTGGCACAGCTCTGCGAGCGCATGGAGATCGACATCTGGGAAGTGGTCGACGCAGCTTCGACAAAGCCCTATGGCTTCATGCGGTTCGAGCCCGGTCCCGGCATGGGTGGGCACTGCCTGCCGGTCGACCCGTTTTATTTGGCGTTCAAGGCCCGTCAGCACGACTTCTATCCGGAGTTCGTGGAACTGGCCGGCAAGATAAATCAGAACCAGCCGCTTTTCTGTGTCCGCCGGATGGCGCGGACCCTCAACTCCGCGGGCAAGCCGATGAAGAACTCGAACATCCTGCTTCTGGGCGTCGCCTACAAGGCGGGCGTAGGGGACCTGCGCGAGGCGCCTGCGCTCAAGATTGCGCGGTTGGCCCGCGAGGCCGGCGCGCAGGTGAGCTATCACGACTCGCACGCTCCCGAGCTCGCAGAGCTTGAGTTGAGCTCAGTGGACCTCGACGAGGCGCTGCCGGCAGCCGATCTCGTCGCCATCGTCACCGCCCACCCTGAGGTCGACTACGAGCGAGTTGTCGCCGAATCAGCCCTCGTGCTCGACTTCCGCGGAGTCACGAGAGGGATCGAGGCCTCGAACCTCGTCCAGCTCTGATTCCAGGGTTCTTGCCGCGGCGAACCGGATGACTGGGTGGAGTGTCAAGGCCCGCCGCAGCGCCCGCTCGCGGGCAAGGGTCGGTTGGCGCCGTGCTGATCGGGTCACGATCGGCCTCGCGGTCGGCGCGCTTGCGACCGCGGGCTCGGTGATGTTGGGCGAGCTGGCGCGGTTCGCGCGACGTCGCGCTCACGCACGCACCACCGCGACCGGCGTCGTGGAGACGGCCGGCCAGGCCCTCGGCACCGCGGCGCTTGCCACCCAGGACACGCTCGTCGTCGCGCGGGAGGGCTACGAATCGACTCCTCGTCAGGAGACCGTGATGTTCAACCTGCTGAGCGGCTTCGTGCTTTCGTTTGCGGTCGCGCGGATTTCGACCCACGGGATGCGCGGTGGCTGGTGGCCCGTTGGCCCGGTTCGCGTCCAAGGGCGCCACATCCATCACTTCGTTCCGGGCATCGTGCTCGCCTTCAGCTCGGGCGCTGCGGGGCTGGTGACGACGAACCGCCGACTCGAGGAGGTCCTCGCCGTTCCACTTGGAGCTGGGATCGGGCTCACCTTTGACGAGGCCGCCCTGCTACTTGACCTCCGAGACGTCTACTGGACGCGTGAGGGCGTGCTGAGCGTGCAGCTGAGCCTTGGTGGCGCTGCGGTTCTTGGCGGGACGATCCTCGCCCTGCGGATGCTGCGTCGCGGTGAGCGCCGGGTCGAGGAGCTCGGCGCGCCCTGGAGGGATCCGCGCGAGGTCCCAGACGGCTCGCCTGCGACTAGCTGAGGACTCCGTAGCGGGCGAAGAGCTCCCCCTCGGCCTCGAGCAGGCCAAGCAGCTCGAGCTGTTTCGGCCCTGGGAGGACGCCCTCGAGCATCCGCGGCCCCTCGCCGCCGCCCAGTAGCGGGCCGATGGTCACAAAGAGCTCGTCGACGAGGCCGGCCGCGTGCAGCGCGCCATGAAGTCGCGGCCCACCTTCACAGAGCAGGAGCGCCACGCCATGCTCTTGGCGCAGGGAGTGCAGCGCCGCGCCAAGGTCAACGCGCTCGCGGTGGCGATTGACCTGCACTTGGGCCTCGGTCTCGGGCGGCTCGCCCTCGGCGGAGGTCACGATGAGCACCGGCCCGCCGCCCTCGGTGAACATGCCTATCTCCCAAGGCAGCTCGAGCGAGCCAGTGACGATGACGGCAAGCGGTTCGTTTGAGCGGCCTTCGTCCTCGCGACCTGAGCGCTGCTTTGGGTCTGGCAGCAGCCGGCCGTAGCGCTCGGCGCGAATCGTGCCCGCGCCGACGAGGACCGCGTCGGCCTTCTCGCGCAACCCCATCAGCATCGCGGTGTCGCGATCGCTGCCGATCTTTCCCGAGCGCCCGTCCACAGTGGCGTGGCCGTCGACGGTCACGGCGAAGTTGGTGATCACGTATGGGCGTTCGGCGCTCGCCCGCTCGCCGAGCGCGAGCTCACGAAGTGAGTCCGAGATCGTGATCGATCCCGGGTCTGGGACCAGCCGGCGGAGCTCGTCTGCTCCTGCCCCCGGGCTCACTTCCCTCCGCCCCGCTCGATGTCAGCCAGATGCTCAACGCTGGCTCGGTCCCCCGGGTCGCTACTCGGCTCGCTCGCGAACCACGCATCGAGGATCTCCTTGAGCTCGGCCTCTGAGGTCCCGCGCAGGCTGAGGGCCAGGACGTTGGCATCGTTCCAGCGGCGCGCACCCGACGCGGTTGGCGCGTCGGTGCAGAGTGCGGCGCGGATCCCGGCGACCTTGTTGGCGGCCATCGAGGCGCCGGTCCCCGTCCAGCAGGCGACGACCGCTTGTTCAGCTCGGCCCTCGGCAACGTCGCGCGCAGCGGCCTCGCTTGCCCACGCCCAATCGCTGCGTTCGTCGGCCGAGAGTGCCCCGTGGAGGATCGGCTCGTGACCCCGATCGCGCAGTTCGTCGATGAGGGCAGCGGCGATACCGGCTTGCTCGTCGGCGGCCAGGGCGATGCGCATCGCCACAGGGTAGAAAGCTTCCGCGCAGACCGCTCTGGGTCGGAGGCCGACGCCTAGGCGCCGAGGCGCTTGGCTGCGTCCCGAAAGTTCTTGACTTCGACGGTTGGCGGCTTGCGCCCTTCGAGCTTCTCACCGCGCCTGTTGACCCAGATCACCGGCACGTTCATCTTCAGCAGCGGAGCAACATCGGTGTCGTACCCGCTGCCGATGTGGACCCAGCCCTTCTTACCCCCGATCCGGCGGGCTCCCTCCTTGAAGTGGGCCGGGTCAGGCTTGTAGCTGCGTACCTGCTGAGCGGTGACCACAAGGTCGAGCTCCGTCCGCAGGTGACGTCTGGAGATCCCGAGCAGCTTGTCATCGACGTTCGAGATGATCCCGATCTCGTAGCGATCCTTCAGCCGGTCCATCGCTGCGTTCGCCTCTCGGAACGGCAGCCAGACCGCGATGCTGTCGGGCAGGAACTGCGCTCGGGACGGCTCCAGCTCCCAGCCGATCTCGCGGGCCGCCCGCACGGCTGCCCGTCGCAGGACCTCGGCGTAGAGCTCGTAGGAGCCCGCCATGACCTCCGCTTGGATCTCGAAGAAGCGCTCGACCAAGCCGCGCGCGTCAAAGCTGAAGCCGTCGCTGTCGCCCTCGGCGCGAAAGGCGTCGGTGATCCCCTTCTCCCAGTCGATCAGCGACCCATAGGTGTCAACGGTCACCCATTTGATGTCTTTTCGGCTTGGAAGGGGCATCGAGCCGCGGCATTATGGCAGCCGGGGGCCGTCTGCTGCCGAGACTCGGTGGAGTAGCCTCCCGGACCGGCCGGCCGGCCGGTCGGCCGCTGAGAATGGACCTCCTCGAATATCAGGGAAAGCAGCTCTTTGCTCGCTCGGGAATCGCAGTCCCGGCGGGGCAGGTCGCTGCGGACGTTCAAACCGCAGTCGACGCTGCCGAGGCGATCGGCTACCCGTGTGCCGTCAAGGCCCAGGTGCAGATGGGCGGCCGCGGCAAGGCAGGCGGGATCAAGATTGCCAAGAACGCAGACGAGGCCCGAGGACACGCAGCTTCGATTCTCGGTCGGGACCTGCTCGGGCCTCATGGCGAGGGCCCTTTCAGAGTCCACCAGCTCTGGATCGAAGGCGCCTCTGAGATCGACGCGGAGTACTACGCCTCGCTGATCCTCGATCGGGCTGAGAAGAAGCCGTTGGCGATGCTCTCGCGCATGGGTGGGATGGACGTTGAGGAGATCGCTGAGCGCGACCCAGAGGCCCTCTCCCGGAAACACATCGATCCGGGCGCAGGTCTCTCAGCGCCCGATGCTCGTCAGCTGGCAGTTGATGCCGGCATCGACGAGGACGTTGTCGACGGAGTCGCCGCTGCCCTGGTCGGTCTCTACGCCGCTTTCGTCGACAACGACGCCACGCTGATCGAGGTCAACCCGCTCGTCGTGTCGACCGATCGCAAGGTCCTCGCCCTCGACGCGAAGGTCACGATCGACGACTCGGCGCTCTACCGGCATGAGGAGCTCGCTGAGATTCATGACGCCCCCGGGGGCGACCCGCAAGAGCAGATGGCCAAGGAGAGGGGGATCACCTACGTCAAGCTCGACGGTGACATCGGCGTGCTCGGCAACGGGGCGGGGCTTTGCATGTCGACCCTCGACGTGGTTGCCAACGTTGGCGGGGCGCCGGCGAACTTCCTCGACGCGGGCGGTGGCTCGAAGGCGGACGCGATTGTCGACGCCCTCGAGGTGATCACCTCGGATAGGAAGGTCCGCGGGATCCTTTTCAACATCTTCGGCGGCATCACGCGCGGAGACGAGGTCGCGACGGGGATCATCGAGGCCTACCAGCGGGTCGACCTCGACGTGCCGGTCGTGGTCCGCCTTGACGGCACCAACTCAGAGCGGGGCCTTGGGATGCTCGCTGAGGCTCAGCTGCCGAACCTTCACGTCGAGCGCACGATGGTGGGCGCGGCGGAGTCAATAGTCAAGCTCGCCGGCTGACATGTCGATCATCGTCGATAGCTCGACCAAGCTCGTCGTCTCCGGGCTAACCGGTCGCGAGGGCGGCTTCCACGGCCTGCGCAACCGCGAGTACGGCACTGATCTTGTCGCTGGGGTCACACCCGGCAAGGGCGGCCAGGACGTTGACGGGGTGCCCGTCTACGACAAGATCGCCGAGGCGGTCTCCGAACAGGGCGCCAACACGTCGATGATCTTCGTGCCGGCCCGATTCGCGGCCGGCGCGATGCAGGAGGCGATCGATGCCGGCATCAAGACCGTGATCGCGATCACCGAGTGGGTCCCGGTCCACGACATGATGTCGGTCTACTGGAGCGCCAAGGAGGCGGGTGTCCGGCTGATCGGCCCGAACTGCCCAGGCGTCCTCTCGCCGGGGAAGGCAAACGTCGGGATCATCCCGGCCGAATTCTTCGACGCCGGCTCCATTGCCGTCGTCTCAAAGTCCGGGACACTCACCTACCAGATCGGCAATGAGCTAAAGCAGGCGGGAGTCGGGAACTCAACCATTGTCGGCATCGGCGGCGACCCGATCGTCGGCTCTGACTTCATCGACATCCTGGCGCTGCTCGAGGCCGACGACGAGACCGAGGTGATCGTCCTTGTCGGCGAGATCGGCGGAGCGGCCGAGGAGCTGGCCGCCGAGTACATAGAGACAAACGTCTCCAAGCCGGTGGTCGGCTACATCGCCGGGTTCACCGCACCGCCCGGCAAGCAGATGGGCCACGCCGGCGCGATCATCTCCGGTTCGTCCGGGACGGCCGAGGCCAAGAAGAAGGCGCTTGAGGCCAAGGGGGTCCGCGTGGGTCGCAGCCCCACGGAGGCCGCCGCGATCGCGGTCGAGCTCCTTGCCGCGCTCCACTAGACCCGCTCCAGCCCTCAGCCACGCCGAACCTATACTGCCCCGGCTGTGAGCGAGCGCGCTTCTTCCAAGGATCCGATCAGCTTCGCTCGCGGAGCTCCAAGCGCAGACATCCTCCCGGTGAAGGCGGTCCGGCAGGCCGCCGATCGTGCACTCACCGACGACTGGGAGCAGGCGCTCTCCTACGGCGGCGGCGCGGGACACGCAGGCCTGCGGGAGTGGATCGCCGCGCGCCACGGCCATCTGGAGACCAATCAGGTGATGGTCACCAACGGCTCGCTCGAGGGCGGCGCGCTGCTCTTCGAGCACCTCGTGGGGCCGGAGGATTGGGTTGTGGTTGAACAGCCCTCCTATGACCGCACGCTGCTCTTGCTGGAGCGCCTGGCGGGCCGGCGCGTGGGCGTCGAGCTGGACGAGAACGGTCTCGACGTCGGCCTGCTCGAGGAGGCGCTCGCGGAGGGGCACCGGCCGAGCTTCGTCCATGTGATCCCCAACTTCCACAACCCCGCCGGCTGCACGCTCTCGCTGGAGCGCCGCCGCCGCCTGGTCGAGCTCGCGGCCGAGCACGAGCTCTGGATCTTCGAAGACGACCCGTATCGGGAGATCGGCTTTGAGGGTGAGCCGCTGCCCACCATGCTTTCGATGGACGAGGCTGATCGAGTCATCTACACCTCATCGTTCTCAAAGACCGTGAGTCCGGGGGTGCGGGTTGGGTACCTGGCCGGCCCGGCTGAGCTGATCGCGGCGCTGTCAAAGCGCGCGAACGAGACCTACATCTCCCCCAACATGCTGGCCGAGTCGATCGTCTACGAGCTCTGCCGCAGCGGCGGGCTTGACGAGAATCTGCGGGTAGTGAAAAAGGCGCTGGCCGAGCGCCGCGACGCACTGGTTACCGCACTGAGTGCGCACATCCCCGAAGCCCGTTTTGTCGTTCCAGGCGGTGGATATTTTCTCTGGCTCACCCTCTCCGACGATGTCGATACGACAGAGCTACTGGCCGCAGCGCGAACCGGGGGCGTGGCATTCGTCGCCGGCCCCGACTTCATGCTCGAGGGTGGTAAGTCCAGCCTCCGTCTCTCGTTTGCAAGCGTCCCGCCGGAGCGGATCGACGAAGGTGTGGCCCGAATCGCCGGCGCGCTGACTCACGTTCGGCAATCCGCCGCTGCCGCGTAGCCGTCCTCACCGCCTACTCTGGCGACGGCCTGCCGCGAGGCTGGTCCATCAGCAGAAGCCAGGATCCATCGGCCTGGCGCCGCGCGACGTCAGCGCTGGTCCCGGCGTCGCGTACTGTCGCCCCATCGGGCGCGGTTCCTTCCGTCGTCCAGAAGTTCGTCACCAGGGCGATGTCGCCCGCGGCGAGAACGTCCGGCTCGGACGTCGCCGTCAGCCGGGGCTTCAGAGCCAGGAACTCGCTCAACTCTGTTCGGATCTCGTCGATGCCCTTGAGGGTCACGCCGTATTTGGGCCGGAAGACCGCATCCGGCTCGTAGAGCTCCAGAAGGCCATCCAGATCTCCCGCGCTCGCACGCTCATTGAACAGCTCCATCAGGTGGGTCGGTGATGTGCCTCCGGCGGGCGTCTCGGCGTTCATCGAGCTCCCTGAACGCTCCAGCCGGTTCAGCGGCCGTAACGGTCGCTTGACATCTCGAGCTGCTCAGGCAAGGGGGGGCGCGGCGGTGGCGACGGGTCGGCACGTACGGAGACCGTCTCGGCGACGCTGAAGCTGACCTCGTGCTTGCCGTCGGCTGAGGCAACGATGACCCCGTCAGCACCGGTTGTCTCGATTGCTCCCTCGAGACCCGGCGCCAGTCCCGCCGCACTCAGGTAGTGAAGAAGCTCCTCGGCCTCGTTCTCAAAGCGCAGGACCTCGATCTTGGCGCCGGGCTCGCAGTCGGCCAGCAGGACCCCGTGCTCGCGGACTCCCTCGATGATCGGATGGCCGTGCGGGCAGGTGGTTGCATCGCCGATCGCGGCGAGCATCCGCTCCTCGAGCACCGGCGACATTGCGTGCTCGAGTCGCTCAGCCTCCTCGTGGACCTCGTCCCAAGGGATTCCAAGAACGTCGGTGAGAAATCTCTCGATCAGGCGGTGACGGCGGACCACCGCAGCCGCCTGCGAGCGGCCCTCGTCGGTGAACTCGAGCGTCTTGTCGTCGGCTCGAGTCACATACCCGTCGTCGATGAGCCGCCCGACCATCTCGTGGACGGTCGGCGCCGAGAGTTGCATCGCTCGCGCGATGTTCGCCCCGTTGATTGCCAACCCGGCCTCTTCGAGCCAGAACATCGCCTGGAGGTACTCCTCCTCGGCAACAGTCACCTGTTCGCGGGACATCGCCCGACATTATCCCCCGCCGGCGCAGATCGGGACTACCCGGCAGCGAGAGTCGCGAGGATTGCCTCGTAGAACCCGTCGCCCATCTGCGCTTCGGTGACGGTCACGTTCGAGCGAGTTGAGATCGCCTCCTTCAGCCCCGGGTCGCGCTCGGGGCCGTTGGCGACGATGAAGAACTGGCCGACCGACTCGGCGACGCCGAGATCCTCAAGCGAGTCGCCGATGCCGATGCACTCTTCTGGCGAATAGCCGCGCACTTGCATGTGGAACGCGACCGCCCGCGCCTTGCTCGCTCCGCCGGGAACCAGGTGGTAGGCGTGGGCCATCTGACCGTCGATCTCGTGGCCGATCGCGCCGTTGTCCAGGAAGCGGAGGTCATCATGGCCTTGCTCGCGCATCGCGGCGTTCGCTTCGTCGACATCGACAGCTCCACGAAAAAGGTGGGAGAAGAGACGATCGGTGTGCCAGGGCGTGTGCCATTCAAGGCGCTTTGGAAAACGCTCGAACAGGAGGTCCGGGACGCCGGCGGCGATTATCTTCTCCGCGGGGCTGCCGGCGTCGTCATGGGTCCAATCACCGGTCAGGACCGTCTCCTCGCCGTCGATCATCACCGCGCATCCGGCCTCGTAGATGTAGGAGGTTTGACCCATCAGCCGGGTGAGCTCACGGACCTGCGGCTCGCGCCGGCCCGACTTCACGACAACCTCGACGTCGGCTCGATGGCAGGCCTCGAGAGCAAGCGCTTGGGCCCGCGAGAAGCCGCCCTCCGCGTCTCGGAACAGCGCCCCACCGCGGCCGAGCATTGTTCCGTCGAGATCGGTGTAGACGCAGCGAAGTGCCACGGCGCTACCGTAGCCGGGATGGCGGAATCCGGACCTCGAAGCGTCGACTCGGTCATCCGGCCCGCGCGTAGTTGGCAGCTAGCCGGCCTTGAGCTCGAGCTCTCCCGCCCGCTCGGCATCGGGATCGTGAACGTGACCGACGACTCGTTTTTTGAGGGAGCCCGCAGTCGTACGCCCGAGCAGGCCGTCCGGGACGGGAAGCGCTTGGTCGACGACGGCTTTGATCTTCTGGACGTCGGCGCTGTCGCCGCACGGAGCGGGCCTCCGGTCTCCGAGCGCGACGAGGCTGAGCGTCTCGTACCCGCGATCGAAGTCCTTGCCCGCGACCCCGGCGTCCCGGTGATGGCCGACACGTTTGCGCCGGGCGTTGCCGAGTCGGCGCTGGACGCCGGGGCTGTCGCGATCAATGACATCTCTGCTTCGCTCGACCCGGCGATGCTCGAGCTGGTCGCAGACCGCGGCTGTGGGCTTGTGGTCATGCACATCGAAGGGCCGCCACGAGTCGACCGCCCGGCGCCGAGCTACGAGGATCCGGTGGATCGGATGAAGGCCTGGTTTGGTGAGCGGATCGAGGCGGCGCAGAAAGCCGGAGTCGCTGAAGCCCAGCTCGCCCTCGATCCCGGGTTTGACTTCGATCTCAGCGTCGACGACGACCTGGCGGTGCTGCGACGCTTGCAAGAGTTGGCCGAGCTCGGCCCGCCGCTCTTCGTCGCGGCGTCCCGCAAGGACTTCATCGGCGCTCTCCTAGCCGGGTCCTGGGAGGACCGTTTGCCGCCCGCCGATCGAGAGTGGGGGACGGCCGCCGTGGTTTCGCTCGCCGTGGCCGCGGGGGCGAATCTGCTGCGACTACACGACCGCAGCGCCCTTGATGCCATGCGGGTTGCTGATCGGATCGTCAATGGCTAGAGCGTTGGCGAGCCGAGCGCCGATTGATCGCCCCCCGAACACGCGCGCCGCAAGTGCCTGAGCTGGCAGCCGATCTCCCCTGGGGCTCGGCCCTGGACGAGGCCTGGCGCGCAGCGATCGAACCCGGTCGAGCAGACGGTCGGCTCGAAGCCGACCGGGTCGAGCCCGATCAGGCCCCGGTTATCGCTCCCCTGCCGCCCAGCTTGGATCCGGCGCTGGCCGCCGCACTGGCTTCAGTCGGTCTGGACTCGCTCTATTCCCATCAGCTCGACGCCTACGACGCTGCCCAGCGGGGTTCCGTGATCATCACCAGCGGGACGGCAAGCGGCAAATCGCTCGCGTTCAACCTGCCTGTGCTCGATGCGATCGCCGCCGATGAGGGCGCCCGGGCCCTCTACCTCTACCCGACCAAGGCACTGGCCCAGGACCAGGCCCGCAAGCTCTCCGAGCTGGCTCCGCCCAACTTGCGCCACGCGATCTATGACGGCGACACGCCGCGCCAAGACCGCGCCGGGATCCGCCGCCGATCCAATCTGGTCCTCACGAACCCGGACATGTTGAACGTCGGCTTGCTTCCGCACCACCCTGGATGGGGGGACTTTCTCGCCGGCCTGCGCTACGTCGTCGTGGATGAGGCACACGTCTACCGCGGCGTCTTCGGCTCCAACGTGGCCAACGTCCTGCGCCGACTGCGCCGCATCGCGTCGATCTACGGGGCCGAGCCTAAGTTCCTGTGCACCTCAGCCACGATCGCCAATCCTGGCGAGCTCGCTGAGCGCCTAACCGGCAACGAACACCAGCTGATCGACACCGACGGCGCCGCCCGGGCCGCCCGACGTGTCGTGGTCTGGAACCCGCCCCTGATCGATCAGGCCACCGGCAGCCGTCGCTCGGCGCTCACCGAGGCGGCCGACCTTCTTGCCCGCCTGGTTACCGAGGGGCTGCGGACCATCTGTTTCATGCGCAGTCGCCGCGGGATCGAGCTCATCCAGCGCTTTGCTCGCGCGCAGCTTGAGGAGAACGGCCGCGGCGACCTTGGCGAGCGGATCTCCCCGTACCGCGCCGGCTATACGCCCCAGCAACGCCGCGACATCGAGGCCTCGCTTGTCGCCGGCGATCTGCTTGCCGTCGTCGCCACCGATGCGCTTGAGCTCGGCATCGACATCGGCGAGCTCGACGCGGCGATGTGCGTGACCTTTCCGGGCACCGTCGCGAGCCTGCGCCAGATGTGGGGTCGCGCCGGCCGTCGTCGCGAGGGCCTGGCGTTGTATATCGCTGGCGAGGACGCCCTGGACCAGTTCTTCTGCCGGCATCCGACCGAGTTCCTGGACCGCCCCGTCGAGGCAGCCATTCTCGATCACGAGAGCGAGCCGATCCAGATGCGCCATCTCGTTGCCGCCGCTTACGAATCTCCGCTTGGCAGCGAGGGTGATGACGAGATTCTCGGCTCGCGCTGGCGCCGCCGCGCGGAGCAACTCGTCGGCGCCGGCGCGCTCCGTCGCAGCAAGGGGGAGCGCTACGCGGTCCGCGAGAGCCGCTTCCCTGCTGGGGAGATCTCACTGCGCTCGGCGTCGGGGGAGTCGGTGGCGGTCGTGGACCAGAGCACCGGCGAGGTGATCGGCGACGTGGGTGCGGATCGCGCGTTCTCGACCGTGCATCCCGGGGCGGTCTATCTGCATATGGGTCGCTCCTACGAGGTCCGCGAGCTTGACATCGAGAACAACCGAGCGGTTGTCGAGCCCTTTGCCGGCGACTGGTACACGCAGCCCAAGCGAGAGACAGAGGTCTTCATCGATGAGATCGAGCATTCGCGGAGCGCTCTCGGCGTGGAGCTGCACTTCGGTGAGGTCTCGGTCACCGAGCAGGTCATCGGCTTCCAGCGCAAGGCGCTCGGCGAGCACGAGGTGCTCGCTTTCGAGGCCCTCGACCTGCCGGAGCAGAGCTTTCCGACTCGGGCTCTCTGGTACGTGCTGCCACCCAAGCTGGTCGGCCCGCGGGTGATGCCCCCGGAGGTGCTGCTCGGCGCGCTCCATGCGGCCGAGCATGCGCAGATCGCGGTCCTGCCGCTGCTTGCGATGTGTGACCGGTGGGACATCGGCGGTCTCTCCACGAACATCCACCCGCAGACGGGCCGCCCGACGATCTTCATCTACGACGGGCATCCAGGCGGGATCGGCATCGCCCGCCGGGGCTACGACGAGTTCGCCCGCCTGGTCGGCGACGCGGCACGCTTGATCGATGAGTGCCCGTGTGCCGACGGCTGCCCCTCCTGCGTGCAGAGCCCGAAGTGCGGCAACCTGAACGAGCCGCTGCATAAGCATGGCTCGCTTGAGCTGATGCGGCAGATGTTCGTGGAGGCCGCAGAAGACCGCAAGAAGGTCAGCCTCCTGCACCCACCCGCAACTGAGGATTCGACCTGACCCGGCAAGTCCAGATCTGCGTCACGGACCGCGTGCAGGCCGGAGCCGACGAGCCGACGTGAGCCGGCGACTACAGATCTGCGTGAGCGGTGGCGCGCAGGCCGACGCCGAGTTGGGCGAGTTGGCCGAGGCCGTCGGCCGGGGTATCGCCCAGGCCGGGGCAGCGCTTGTTTGCGGTGGGAGAGGCGGCGTCATGGAGTCTGCGGCGCGGGGTGCCGCCGGTGCCGGCGGCGAGGTAATCGGGATCCTGCCCGGCACCTCGCCTGAGGAGGCAAGCCCACACGTGACCCACGTAGTCGCGACGGGGATCGGTCACGCACGCAATCTCGCTGTCGTTGCCTCAGCGGATGCAGTGATCGCGATCGGTGGGGAGTGGGGCACCCTGTCGGAGATCGCCTTTGCCCGCCGACTTGAGCGCGCAGTGATCGTTCTGGATGGTTGGTCGCTCAGCGGCCGTGGCGCCATGGGGAGCGCTCCCGGGGTCGTACCCGCGCAGAGCGCCGCTGAGGCCGTGGAGATGGCCGTCGAGAGCGCACAGGCTCGACGGGATTGCACCTCGGGCTCCGAGTCGCCACCCGTCGATCCGTAGGTAGCCTTATCCGCTGCGGCGAGGTAGCTCAGTTGGTAGAGCACGCGACTGAAAATCGCGGTGTCGCCAGTTCGATTCTGGCCCTCGCCATCCCGGCCGCGGTCCGAACCCTGTGGGTTGAGTGCGCGCCGGCCGGCTGAGCTCGGCGTCGTCACCGCTCCGCCTGGACCTCGGCGAAACACGGATCCGGAGGGACTCGGCCGGGATTGGTCGATCACTAGTGGACTGTCTCATGACGTTGCGCCCGAAACCGGGCACTCAGGCGTCGCCAGGCAAGGACGCAGGAAGCCCGCATGGCAGCGCCATGGGGGCGACTGAGGACGCGGCATGGGGCGAGCTGAGGCCGCGGTTTCGGGTGCAAGGTTGTGAGAGCGCCCACTAGTCTGTCCCGCCCATGGGCGGCCTTCTATCGGTCATAACGATTGGAATCGACCCGACGACGGAGATCGGGCCGATCACGCTTGCCTGGCATGGCATCACGATCGCGCTCGGGATCGGTGTGGGCGCCGTGGTCGGCGCCATATACGGGCGCAATCGCGGCCTCGAGGTCGCGCGGTTCTACACAATCGCGATCATTCTGGTTGTCGCCTCGCTGATCGGCGGCCGCCTCTTCTTCCTCGCTGAGCACGACCAGCTTTTTGACCCCGGCGAGTGGTTCGGCACTCAGGGCTTCACTTTGTGGGGGGGCGTGGTCGGCGCCGGGATCGGGATCGCGGTTTACAGCTGGCACGAGCGGCTCCCCGTTGCCTACTTCGACTCCGTCGCCTTCGCCTTCCCACTCGGGCTCGCGATCGGGCGGATCGGCGACGTGATCAACGGCGAGCACTTCGGCCCCGCGACGAACTTCTTCCTGGGCGTCCAAAACACCCATCCGGACGCGCTGACACCAAGCCCGGATCTCGCCTACCACTCGGGCGGTATGTACGAGGTGATTCTGGGGGCAGCCATATTTCTGATCGTGTTCGTTCTACGCGACCGCCTTCAGCGCCCGTTCGCCATGACCTGGAC
>SDBT01007051.1_pt1 | contig 18547 bp, 15 predicted proteins | sample 2277101 | NCBI WGS metagenome assembly SDBT01 (sample SAMN10404973, study PRJNA504765) | marine sediment metagenome | isolation source: marine sediment core GS10_PC15, 103 cmbsf | place: Arctic Ocean: Southern Knipovich Ridge | collected 2010
ATGATCTTACGGATGTGGCAAGTATGTCAGAGCTTAAGGAGCTTATAGAGAAAGTTCGGGAGTTTCGGCGCATTGTATATGACTGGCTTGAAAAAGAATAAGATCGATATGTATCAATACGCTCTAAACAGGCATTTTTTCAACATCTTAAACTTCTTCGGCCTCCGGCCACTGCGCCTTAGCGCCGCCAGTGGTCGTAGGTTCGAATCCCGCATTGCCCGAAGGTAATTTATTTTACATAAATTTTTATCCGCTCGTTCCCTACTTCACAGGCTCCGTGAGAAAGGCAAGAGCACCACCCGGCGTCATGTCAAGATTCAGCGGCAGAGGCTCTAAAAGCACATCCTTTATTTTGGTTAAATAAACGCCGGATTTCGTACAAGGCACCCTCGGCCACCTGCAAATTGGCCATAGTGCAGTTTCCCAGGGCAAAAAAAATCGGCAAAGTGCAACTATTTGATTTGCAGGATTTGACACAGATGCCCTGCTTGAAAGGATGGTCGAGCTTACGCTCTATACCGAAGAGCATTTGCGCTAAGGATTTAGATTTACATCCCATTATTAAGATTTTAGACTAAAAGTATGATGTTTAAATCAAGTCGGCCCCCATATTCCGGCAATAAAATCTCATAATGATTGAAAATTTACTTGCCAATAATTTGCTTTATCTCTATTCATAAGATATAATGATCAACCAGCAATTGAGTTCTTAAACACGAAAATGTTCAAAGATTAAGGAGAAAAATGATGGATAAACCTTTGAAACTGGTGCAAATTGGAGTCGGGTTCTGGGGCTGGAGCTGGGTCCAGGTGGCCATGGAATCACCACACTGGGACCTTGTCGGCATTGTGGATTTAAAACAGGATAATCTAAACAGGGCTGCTGCCCTGTACGGGCTTACCGGCAGCCAGGTTTCTATCTCACTTGATGACGCGGTGAAAGCGTGGAAACCCGACGCGGCACTTGTTGTTGTTGGTGCGGAGGCGCATAATTCAGTGACAATCGATGCGCTTGAACACGGGTTACACTGTCTTGTTGAAAAACCGATTGCACTGACAATGAACGAAGCGCGCGAGATGGTGGAAACAGCCTCCAGCACCGGATTGAAGTTGATGGTCAGTCAAAACTACCGTTATAAGAGGGCGCCGCTTACGATAAAGAAATTTCTGAAGAAAGGAATCATAGGAGATATCGGCTCTGTGTTCCTTAACTTTCAAAAGTCGCCATATTTTACAGGATTCAGAATAGAGATCGATGAACCTCTCATAACGGACATGGCCATACACCACTTTGATCAGATGAGGAATATCCTTGAGCTCGAACCGGTGAGTGTTCTTGCTTACAGCTGGAACACAAGCTGGAGCAGATTCAGGGGGAATCCCGCTGCTACGGTACTATTCGAGATGAATAACGGCGCTGTAATAAGCTATACAGGAAGCTGGGTATCCCAGGGATGGGAGACGCCCTGGGACGGGGACTGGTGCATCAGGGGACATGGGGGTGAGGTCCGGTGGAAGAGGAACCAGGTATCGTTTCGCACAACCAATCTTCTGCAGGAGGTGTATACGAAAGGGGCACTTGAAACCGCGGGTGAACTGGCCCTGGACCTGATTGATCTCCCGGAAGAGGACAGGTGGGCCAGCCTTGGTGAGTTTGCAAACGCTATCCATGAAGACCGTGAGCCTTTTACATCCGGAAAAGATAACCTGAACACTCTGGCCATGGTCATTGGTGCCTGTAAATCAATAGAGCTGAAGCGAGAGGTGAGTATAAAAGAGCTGCTATAACGGAGAAATCTACTGGCACCTATCTTTTCGATTGTGAGAAGGTAATAAAATGAGCTTCAACTGGTCGCTATTTATTGATCTGGGCATTATATCTCTAACTCTTCTAGTCGCGTCTGTCATAAGAGAACGTGTATACTTTTTTCAGAAATATCTTATACCCGGCTCTGTCACTGCCGGATTTCTCCTGCTTCCCTTTTACAACTATCTCGCCCCCCTGATCGGTCTGAACACAGAGGGGCTTGGTAATCTCGTATTTCACCTGCTCAACCTTTCGTTCATTTCAATGAGCTTAAAAAAGGCTACCGGCAAAGCAACCGGTAAAAGAATTTTTTCAATGGTGATAGCCATCCTTTCTCAGTATTCAATTCAGAGCCTTCTTGGTATTGGAATCACATTTTTATTCATTGCCACAATAATCCCGGACCTATTCCCCAGCTTTGGCCTGCTTATTACCCTCGGATTTGCTCTCGGACCCGGACAGGCCTTCGCCATCGGCAAAGGCTGGGAAGCGTATGGCTTCACAGACGGCAGCGTTGTGGGGCTTACCTTTGCCGCATTTGGATTCCTTTGGGCGTGTTTTGCAGGAATATTCATTATAAACCGCGCAGTAAAAAAAAATTGGGTCGACGAAAAGTGTATCCGCGCGCTGAGCAGAAAAACCGTCCGAAGCGGGATCAATAAAAATGAAGGGCCTATCTCTCATGGCTCCGGAGTTACCTCCGGGCCCGGAGCGATCGATCCGATGGCCTATAATCTGGCTATAGTGTTTGCAGTTTATCTAATTACTTTTATTTTTTTAAAGTTCGTCACATTCGCACTGTCATTCGCCGGACCCGCAGGTAAAGACCTTGCCGGCAATATCTGGGGAGTTTCCTTCATTCTTGCCGCTCTGATAGGATCCGGGGTTAAAAGGATTTTTCACAGGGCCGGGATTGGCTTTACAATTGACAACCATCGCCTCAACAGGATTGCCGGAACATCTGTAGACATAATGGTAACCGCTTCTATAGGCGCTATTTCACTGGTAACTGTATCGAGGTACTGGCTGCCAATCGTTGTAATGGGGGTTTTAGGAGGATTGATAACTTCCGTTACTCTTATCTGGATGTCTTCGCGTCTGTTTGAAGATCATATTTTCCAGCGCACTATACTCCTGTTCGGCGCCCTTACGGGCACTCTGCCTACAGGCCTTGCTCTTCTCAGGGTAGTTGACCCTGAATTCGAAACACTTGCTGCCTCAGATTTTATGTATGCGGTGGGTATTGTTTTTATCTTTGCAATACCATTAATCATTTCCATGAACTTTCCAGTCTATGGTTACACAACCGGGAATTCGTTTTATTACTGGTTAACGTTCGGGGTATATATGTCCGGGCTGATTTTTGTTTTCATCGTTTTCAAAATCATAATGGGAAAGGGAGCCTTTCGGAATATCGGTGTGATCTGGTACAGGAAATAGCAGGGTTTTGAAATATTTATTTCGGAAACCGGCACGTGAACAATGTGTTTTTTAGGTAAGGTTTCACGATGTGCATGCGGATGGGCCTGTGCCCGTTCACGTAAAGTTTCTCATACCGAAAATCTCGGGATTCACGATATACCTGGGCCTGTGCCCGTCAAGCACGCTGATGAGCTCATCCATTCCCTGCACCATATCTCTTTCGAAGCTCTCCTCCGAATACCAGGCAATATGGGGAGTTACAATGACGTTGTCGAGCGCGAGCAGCGGGCTGTCCTTTGCAGGCGGCTCCTTCTCAAGGACATCTACACCCGCTCCGGCAATCTTCCCTCCTTCAAGCGCCCTGCACAGCGCTTTCTCATCGATAATGACTCCACGGGCTGTGTTGATGATTACGGCAGTCTCCTTCATGATTTCAAAGGCACTATCATCTATCATGTGGTAGGTTTCGGGGGTCAGCGGCGCGTGTATGGTGATGTAATCAGCTTCCTTTAAAAGGTCTTCCAACTCGTATTTTCGATCAACCTCTTTTATCCTGAATATATCATCATCCACATATGGGTCGTACGCCGCAACTCTCATTCCAAATCCTTTTGCCTTCCGCACAATCGTTCTTCCTATTTTTCCGAGCCCTATAATGCCGAGTGTTCTATCTTTATAGTTGTATATCGGTTTTGTGTACACATACTCCCAGTTCGCATCTCTCGTATTGGGCATGATGAGATGTATCTTCCGGGCTATCGTAAGGATCAGTGTCATTGCGTGATTGGCAACCTCATCGGTACAATATGCAGGCGTGTTGCACACGGGAATTTTCTTTGCTGTCGCGGCATTCAAATCGACGCAGTCATAACCAACAGAAAGGGTAAGTATAAGCTCGCATTTTTCCATGGAATCGATAATTTCAGATGTTATATTCCTGGCAATCAGTACAATTGCCGACGCATCTCTAACTTCCTTAATCAGGTCCTCATCATCTTCACTTCGCACGTATACGATTTTCAGACCCGCCTCAGCGGCACGCTTTTCAAAATATTCAAAGCTTTTAAACTTCATAAATACTCTGAACCCTGTAAATATGATCTTTTTCATGAGTACCCTCCACGAATAAGCTATTCATTCCAATATATTAAATTATAACCGTAAAAGAGAATGATAAAACTAATGAACAATACTTTCAGCTCATAAGAAAAAATTATAATTATTTTTATTATATAAGATATTTTTTTGATTTCTATGTCCTGCCATCTTTACCTTGCTTCAAATATCCATTAACATACTATCACCCTATTATTACAGGAGGTTGTTATGAAAAGTTACAAAAGTATTATTAGAATAGCATCTTTTTCCTTTGCCGCATGCCTAATTGTACTGCTCGGGGCACCTATTCTATTTGCCGAAGGGGATAGGGAGGAGGTTGAAAAGTATCCAACCAAAAACATCGAATACATCATTCCTTTCAACCCGGGTGGACAGTCGGACATTACAGCACAGTATCAAAAGATAGACCTTCAGGCTGACCTGGGCGTCAATATTCTTATCAAGCATATGCCCGGTGCAGGTGGGGCTGTGGCCTGGGCTAACCTTGTGAAAGAGAAACCCGACGGCTATACGATCTGCGGGAACAATATTCCGCACATTATTATTCAGCCGCTTGTAAGGGATAATGCGGGCTATGAAACCGATCAGCTCATACCGGTGTACATGTTCCAGACAACACCCATTGGACTCGCGGTACTGAAGGACGGCAGGTTCAAAAACCTGGACCAGTTTATCGATTATGCCCGGAGCCATCCCGGAGAAATAACAATTGGGGGATCAGGAACTCACAGCGGACATCATCTCGCGCTACTCCAGCTGCAGAAGCTGGCCGGTGTTGGGTTCACCTACATACCTTCAACCGGCGCTGCTCCTTCTGTGGCCAATTTTCTGGGCGGTCATACCGAAGCGCTGTTTGCAAATTCCAATGACCTCGTCCTACACAGGGACAAGATCATAGTCCTGGCCATGGGGACGGACGACAGATTTTTGCCCCATCTTCCTGATACGCCTACCTTCAAAGAGCTGGGAATTGATATGACCGCGGGTATCTCCCGGGGGGTGTGTGTTCCTCCCGGAACACCGGATGACGTAATAAAGAGACTCGAAAAGGCCTTCGAAGCGGTATGTGAGAGCGATACCTTTGTAAACAAGATGGAGGAGCTCGGTTTTCTCGTGCGAAAATTAAAATCCAGGGAGTTTAAGGCTTTTATTGATGGTAAGAAAGAGGAGATTATTGATACCCTGAAAGAGCTCGGAGAGCTCTGATCTTTAAGTATTGTAACTGTGCCGCGGCATACAGGCACCGCATCTACAGAAAACGTAAACAGTATACGGATAATGTGTCACCAGGGGTGGAAAAAATAACTTTTACCATTCCTGGTGATTTCTTATAATTGAGGTTGTTTCACAACCTCTTATTAGGCTGTCCCATACATATAGATTATGCATTTGATGCTATATATTACACAGGATTCTGTATCGAAAGAGCCATTTTATATGTTAAGGGACAGCCTGAATTATTTACTGCTGTATTTTTTTTTAATTTTGTGATTTAATGGCAATACCCGGATGCAGTCTGCCTGCCAATCCGGGAATTTGTGGTCCGGAACAGGTACTCAGGAATAAAAAATGCAGCCATATGTGTGGTCATCGATATTCAATATCTTCCAGCCTATTAACCTGATGTTTATTATACTGGGCGTTGGATCCGGGATAATAGTCGGCGCTCTGCCGGGACTGACAGCCACTATGGCTATCGCTCTTCTTGTCCCTTTCACCTTTGCCATGGCGCCAACTCACGGCCTTGTTCTCCTGGGAGGCATCTACGTCGGCGCTATTTACGGAGGCTGTTTTTCAGCCATACTCATCAATACACCGGGCACTCCATCGGCAATTGCCACCACCTTTGACGGCTATCCTATGGCAAAAAAGGGGGAGGCGTACAGAGCGATTGTGGCCGCAACCATTTCATCCGTAATTGGCGGCCTCATCGGTGTGTTTTTTTTGATCTTTCTCTCACCTCCTCTCTCCAGGGCATCTCTGAAGTTCGGTCCTCCTGAGTTCTTCTGGCTCACAGCTTTCGGGCTCACCATTATTGCCACTCTGGCATCAAAATCGATCCTCAAGGGACTCATTGGAGGCGCGTTCGGTCTCCTTGTGAGTACTATCGGGATTTCTCCAATCGGTGGCAGTGTCCGGTTTACCTTCGGTACTGTAAGCCTTCAGGGAGGAATCGGGCTCATTCCGGCCCTTATTGGTTTTTTCTGTATTCCGGAAGTGCTAGGTATGATTGAGAGAAAAGGAAAACACTACAATGTGATCAGCTACAGGACGCAGAAAAATATCATTAAAAATGTCTTACTCAAGCTTCTGAAAAAACCCATACTCGTTCTCAGGTCCGCGATTATCGGAACAATCGTCGGGATCATTCCCGGCGCAGGGGGAAACATCGCCGGTCTTGTATCGTATAACGAAGCTGTGCGGGCATCAAAGCACCCGCAAAAGTTCGGGCGCGGCATTATAGACGGCGTTATCGCATCGGAAACGTCTAACAACGCAGAGGTATCCGGGTCGCTCATCCCCCTGCTTACACTCGGTATTCCCGGGGCTCCCCCCGCTGCCGTACTCCTTGGCGCGCTCCTCCTGCAGGGAATGCGCCCGGGTGCAGACCTTTTCACAGTGCATGCGAGTGTCACCTATACCTTTATCTTTTCCCTCATCCTTTCCAACATACTTATTCTCCCTATGGGAATCTACAGCGGCAAGCTGGTGTCGAAACTTATAACCAACATTCCGGTTGCCTTTCTGGCGCCGCTTGTGGTGTTTCTCACAATAATCGGCTCCTTCTCAATACACAACAATATTTTCGATGTCTATGTGATGCTCTTCTTCGGCCTGATCGGTTACGTTGGAAAAAAAGCGGGATTCGGGCCGGGTCCCATTGTACTCGGGATAATTCTGGGGAAAATTTGCGAGCAGGGCCTCGTACAGTCAATATTGATGGGAAAGGCGGCAGGATCAATATTCAAGATCTTTTTCACCCGTCCCATTTCTCTTATTCTAATATTTCTCACGATAACATCGGCCGGCTGGCCTTTAATAAGAAAATATCTGGGCGGGACTAAAAAGAGATGAGAAACGCCAACAGAATATCCGCAGTCATTATCCTGGGAATCTGTGCCTACTTCTGGTATGAATCGACCGGTTTTACAAAGCTCGGCTCGCTCTTCCCCCAGGTAGTCGTAGCCATCCTGGGATTTTTGGCACTCTTACTTCTTATTATGAGTTTCATTAAAACTGAAAAGACAAAAGTGTTTGAAAAGATAAGTGTAAAGTACATTAATATTGTGATTGCTTTGCTGTTGATTATTTCATGGGGCATTTTTATACGCATGCTTGGCTTTGTAGTGACGAGCGTACTTTTTTTCTCGGTTATTATGATCATTTTCGAAAAGAGAAAACAGCCCATTTTATATTATTTAAAAAAAATCGGAATGATCCTGGTAACGGTTGGTGTATTCTACTTCTTTTTTTCATGGCTTCTCCTTGTTCCATTTCCGAAAGGCGTGCTCTTCTGACCCTTTTAAATTATTTTAATTCCACCGCCGGGTAGAACATCCATCACCCTTTTGCGCTTATCGTCTTGATGTGTGGATATAATAGAATTCTCTCATCCGCAGTCATCAGCATAAGATCGTGGCAGAGAGATGTAGCGACTAGAATACGATCCACCGGGTCCCGATGAAATGACCCTGGAAGATTGTACGCCATAAGAGCTATTTCATGAGACAGCAATATCGTTTCGCAGATAAGATAATGGAGGGATTTCTTAATCCATTCATTTAGTTTTCCAGATATTTCAATCCTGCCTGCCTGCGACAAACGTGCAATTTCCAGAGTGGAGATCGTTGAAACGAAAAGGGAGTTATGCTGGTCTTTGAGATAGGCTATTGCCTGCCTGCCTAATTCATCTTTTTGTACCTGCGACCATATCCAGACATGGGTGTCAAGAAGTATCTTCACCTGTTGATCTCCCAATCCGATGAGAAATCCGTCTGAACTATATCTCCTTTAATCCGCATCTTTGCCTGCAGTTTACCGAATTGTCGCGGGGGCTTTTCTTCTCCAACGGGCTCCAGCCTCGCGACTGGACGCCCCCGGCGAGTAATAATGACATAATCCCGGGTCCGGTTAATATCGTCAATAATTGCGATGCATTTTGCTTTAAAATCTGAGATCATTACCTTTTTCATGATTATAATATAACCTGGTATGATGACCTAGTCAAGTTTAAATTGACTCTTTAAGCTTAATTAATTTATATCAGCTGAAGCAAACCTGACAATGAACAGGGCAATTCAATCTTAAGTAACTTTGTGCGCTTTTTAATCACCCAGCTCCTTTTTCATAACATTTTTTATCAGCTTAAACATTTTAAACTGCTGGGATTCATCCTTGTAAAAGGTATCCCATGCATAGCAGTACATTTCCTGAAGTTTCCGGGAGGACATGTTCTTTGGCTGAAAAACAACCCTATCCGCCGTATAATCGGCCCAGTTATTTGACAGGATTCTGCCATCTCTTTGCATATCTTCAAAAGCTTTTGTGTGATGAAAAGGAGTCAGTATAGTAAACTCGGCAATATCCAGATCAATCTCTAATAAAAAATCAATCATTCTTTTAATATAATCCTCCGTGTGGTTATCGAGTCCCAGGAGCACGGTACCCTCAACGCTTATTCCGTATTTCTTATACCTCTCTATCCTTTTTCGTATAAAATCCGAGGTATCGAATATTGCCTGATAGATATACCAGCAGCCTGCTTCAGCAGCAGCTTCGATTACTTCTTCCTTATCCTCTACCGGGTGGCTTATCCAGTTCTTCTTTAGAGGCTTTATGGCCTTAAAAAGGCCCAGCTCCCATTCAGTGTCCTGAGCAAGAGAATTATCAACCAGAAATATCCTGCTGTTATCGATACTTTCAAGCTCTTCAACTACTTTATCAAAGGGACGGGGCCGGAACTTTCTTCCCCCGAGAAAACGCGCGCAGCAGGGATAGCAATTAAACTTGCATCCCCTTGAAGCATGGGTAAGGTCTACCATCTGTACCCCTTTGTAATTATACAACGCCCTTTTTAATATGCTTCTTCTCGCAGTTCCCACTGTCTCTATAGGAGGAAAGTCGTTTTGAAAATCATAGACCATCTTTAAGCTCCCCTTTTTAAAATCATCTATCACTTTCTCGAATTTTCCTTCAGCCTCACCGAGAAATACTGAGTCGGCATGTTCCAGGGTTTCCTCAGCATGAAGCATTGTACCTATCCCGCCAAAAATAACCTTTATGCCCTTTTTTCTGTATATATCCGCAATCTCCCAGCCCCTTATTGTCTGGCAGGTCAACATCATTGATATGGCGATAAAATCAACCGGATCATCATAATTCAGCCCTTCCACATTTTCATCAATAAAATCAACCTCTATATCAGATGGTACGGCGGCGGCGAAAACAACAGGCCCGTGAGGCGGGAGATGAAACTCAGTCTGCCCTTCGAGCTTTCTCCACCCCGGATAGATTATTCTTAATTTCATAGTCATAGAACCTCTAACTGTGTCTATGCTGAAGCTGCTACTTCACAATGATAACCACATTAATAGCAGGTTGCAAACAATAAAACCTTAGCGAGGCCTGTGACTGCAAAAAAAGACAGCATCTTTTTCGCCTGACATGCTTCACCTATAAGTTAAAGGTTACGGCATAATTAAATAATAAAAAGGCTTGAAAAGTCAGCGTAATTAAGACTAGATTATACAGGAACAACAGCCCTATAGCAGATATAAAGGCTCTTTATATGCTCCTGAAAATCATATTTCGATTTGTAAATAAATATTTAAAAGTTATCGGTATAGTTCTGGTTTCAGCCGCTGCTGGAATGCTTTTGTATACGATATTAAACATAAAACTCGAACAGGACATTACCAAACTGATACCTGAAGGGAAACAAAACATCGCCCGGCAGTTCGACGTGATTGACAACCTTGGACTGCTGGATCAACTTCTGTTTGACATCTCTATCCAGAAAGGTGAAGAAGATACAAAAAAGCTGATCAGTGCGGCTGAGCAGTTTGCCGATGAACTGGAAAAATCAAACCTCTTTAAAAGTATATTCTACAAAATAAATCCAGAAGAAACACAGGCCATGATTTCAAAGATCTATGAAAAGAGGTTTTTCCTGATAAGTCCTGAGAATTTTCCCTTTGAGCTTTTAAACAGTGAAGAGTTCATAGAACAGCAGATAGAGACATTAAAATTTAAACTGCTGTCTTTTGAGAGTATTCTGTCAAAAGAATATCTTGTGAAAGACCCTTTAGGTATCTCGGAAAAATCAATCGAAAACATATTCAGCAGGAATGTCAACTACTCGGTGAAAATAAAGAACAATATTTTGTTCTCGAAAGATGATAAACACATACTAATAATCACCAGGCCGAAGAAAAAATCCTTCGACATAGATTTTACAAAAAGTATGCTCAAGAAAGTTAACGGCATAAAGAGTGAAATAAAAGGTAAGTTAAATTACAATATTGATATAAAAATGCTCGGCGGACATCTCTATGCCTATTCTACTGCCGGTATGATAAAACGGGATATTACCGTTATTTTTATCATATCGATAACCGGAATTATTTTGATATATCTTTTAAGTCTGGGCCGCTTAATACCTCTATTATTGAGCCTGATGACTATCGGATTCGGAATCATATCCGGATTATTTGTATTAACACTGTTATTTGACAGTGTACACGGAATAACAATTGTATTTGGTTCAACCCTGATCGGTATTTGTATAGACTACAGCACACACTATTTCATAAGTTACGCTTCAAAATACCGTGGAAATAACAGCAACCCCAATTTCTCAGCTATTCATACCATAAGCCGGAGCCTGTTTTTCGGGTATCTGACAACAGCCGCGGTATTTGCTGTTTTATTCTTTTCCCGGTTAAGATTTCTCCAGGAAATAGCTGTTTTCTCCTTTACAGGCATAACGTCAGCCTATTTAATTTCAGTTTTTGTTATCCCTCAGTTTCAATTCAAGAGAGGCATCAGAATAGGGTTTATTCTTGTAAAATGCAGCTATATTTTAAAACGGTTCAGCAGTTTTTCAAAAAGACGAAAAGCTCCGGTAATTGTAATTACAGCACTAATTTTTACCTGTTTTACTGTTTTAACATTTTTTTCTGAATTTGATGAAGATATAAGGAGCCTGAACTATACTGATCCGGAATTGAAGAACCTGGAAAGAGAAATATTATCCCGTTACGGGGACATATCAGCCTCAAACGTGATTGTGATAACCGGAGACACATTGAATGAGGTTCTTGTAAAAAATGATAAAGTTTATGGAATTCTGTCCAGGGCAGAGAAACAGAGCTTAATTGAAAGCTTCTATAATATACATCCATTTTTGCCGTCTATTGAAGCACAAAAACGAAATATCAAAGGTCTACTCGCGTTAGACTGGGAATCGATAAAATTAAAGGTTGAAAAAATCAACAAAATATCGGGATTTAAACCCGATGCCTTTGATGGATTTTTTAATGACATAAGAAACCTGAACAAAAAGGATATTCCCTACATAACAATAGATGATTTAAAAGATTCACCCTTCTTTCCTGTACTGGATGAATTAATGGTTAACAAAAACGGGAGCACCGTGCTTTTATCCTACTTCAAGGCGGATGAAGGCGCCGAGCTCACCGAACTGATAGACAGAATACAGAGTGTCGATAAAAACGTGTACTATGTAAACCAGATAAATATTATAAACAATATTATTGAGTTTTTAAAAAAAGAAATTATTAAATTGACCCTCATTTCTTTTGCTGTAATATTTATCATTTTGCTTATACTCTATAAAGACTTGAAAAAGGCCTTAATCGCACTGCTTCCTTCTTTATTTGGAATATCTGTGGCAATAGGTTTAATTTTCCTTTTTGGAGGAAAAATTAATATCATGAGCTTATTTGCCATGATCCTGATTGTAGGGATAGGACTGGATTATGGAATTTTCATGCTTAACAGCACGGCAGGAAAAACGGACACCAGAGAGCACACTCCCCTTGCTATTATTGTAGCCGCGATTACAACAATTTTATCTTTCGGCATTCTGATAGTATCAAAAAATACTGTCTTAACCTCAATCGGTAAAATCATCCTATTCGGCATAACACTGACAATGCTTTTCTCAGTAATGATAATTCCGTTGATTTCACCAGGGCCTTCCGGGAAGGGTAAGGAGTAAAATGGCCAGATTATTCCATTTATGTGTAATGATATCTTTAATACCCCTTCTTGTAATGTGCAGCTCTGTTCCGGCAAAAGACTCCGGAGACAATGGCAGATCTGTTCTCACAAAAGACCCCGGAGACAATGGCAGATCTGTTTTTCAAATGGATAGTGTTAAACTGGAGCATCTTATAAAAATCAGCTACGGGGAGGATACGTACATTTTTCACGGCTTTTTTCTAAAAAAGAAAAACGGCTTCTCAGTTTTCGCGTTTGGTGATTTTGATGTACCATTATTCACACTCACATCCAAAAATAATATAATATCCTACAGGGTCCACATTGATGATTTAAAAGATAGTTTTAACTTTAAACACGTAGGTGAAGATATATGGAGAATATATTTCGCCGAAACCAGAAAAGATATAGTGCAGTTCGGCAAGCTCAATGAAGGAATAATTGAAAGGCATATTGAGCTACGTTATGATAGTAAAAATAATTTAAAAAACAAATATTTTTATGATCAGGAAAAGAGAAAAATTATTACTATTAATTATAACGATTATGACCTGATTAATGGTGTGAAATTACCCAGAGATATTACATACGAGAATACTCTATATCAGTATAAAATAAAGGTTTTAACGGTAAACTGCAGCCTGTTCCTGAATTAGCTGAAAACAGTCAGAAAAATATGAGAATCCTCCTTATCATCCGGTAACCTAAAGGGACTTCCATTTGTCAACCCTTATCATCCGGTATCCTAAAGGGACTTCCATTTGTCAACCCTTTCCATCCATCACAGTTTTCAACTTCTCATATTCGGCTCTATTCATATCCTTCAAAACCATAAGGCTGGTATTTGTTCCTGCCCTCATTGCAATGGGCACTCCGCCTCCATACTCTGCCCAATGCCCTGCCAACAAAAGATTCTTTATTGGTGTCCTGTAATGAGCTAATTTAGCCCTAATATTCTTATTAGTCGGGCTGGCACCCATAATACTTCCCTTTCTGTTTCCCGTATATCTCCAATAAGTTACGGGAGTTGCGATTTCCATTACTTCTATGTGTTTCCTCAAACCCGGAGCAAAAGTGTTTTCCACACGATCTATTAAAATATCCGCAAATTCCCTTTTCAATATCCTATAGGCCTCACCCCTTTTGAGCCCTTCATCGGTTTTCCAATTGTCCTCATAATCCATATAGGCGGGGCAGTGAATTGTTATCATTCCCTTTCCTTTTGGCGCCAGGGAAGGATCACGAACCGACGGCGCAATTATGATCAACGAAGTCTTATGGGGATCTCCGCCGGAATGATCTTTTTGTGATACATCATCTCTTGTAAGACAAAGAACCTCCTCATTGAACCCCAGAGAGGTTGTGTCACAATCCAATCCTATGAAGATGGAAAAATTGGAATAGTAAAGATCTGCGTCACGAAGTACTTTCCGTAATTGTTCGGGAATACGCTCCCCGGGAACCATTTCGTCATATAACGTCTGGACATCGCAGGCCGCCAGTACATATCGAGAATTAATTGAATTCCCTTTTTCCAACAACACGCCAATGGCGTTATCCCTGTCGTTCAACAACACCTTTTTCACCAGATGATTCAAAAATATCTTTGAGCCGGCAGATTCGATGTTTTTGCAAAGCCACGAGATAAAAGCCTGACTTCCTCCTTTGGGAGGAGCCCGGAAGTCTCCTGTAAAAGCCCAGCCAATAGGCATCACAACGGACATGAAGGTCTCTTCGCTGCAAAACAGGTTTTGGATACCCCGGCTGTTAAAATAACGTTTCAAACCTTTTTCAGTTGAAATCCTTAAGTGTTTCCAAACAGGCAATACCCAGTGTAACATCTTTAGACCATACACGGCTTTTTCGAAAAGAGACATGGTTTCCATTGCCCGCATTTTATCGTTCATAACTTTCAGACGAGCTCCGAGCACCTCAATATCCTTGAAGAATCTCGTAATACCATTTGCATCATCAGGAAAATCTTCAATTAGCTGATCTCTCATCTTCAGCGGGTTTGTGGTTAAGAGATAATCAAATGAATCACCTTTATAACGGCGTAAGCGGGTAAGAGGCTTGCATTTCGGAAAATCGTCCCCCAGATAATGCAAAAGTCTATAGACGAATCCACCAGGTTGACATTGATTTAACCATTGAATAGCAGTGTCGAAAATAAAGCCATTACGCTTAAAGCCGGACAAATAACCACCGGCACGGGGTTGAGCTTCAAAAATGGCTGTATCGAGCCCGGCTTTGGAAAGTATTGCCGCTGCGGTAAGTCCGGCTATTCCGGAACCGATTACAACCACGTCACAACTGAACGGCACCTGATTGCCTTGAACCCGGGACGCTTCACGTCCGCTGAGAAACCCCCGGGTACCTCTATCATACAGAACATCATCTTTGCTCACCGTTGCGGGCCTCTGTTTTAATTCATTCTTTACAGACTACCAAAACCATCCCGGGACTGCCCTCTGTCAACGACGACAAATCCCAATCACCGTAGAATTTGTCCGTAATCTTACAAACGAGTCGCCTTTTAAAGAACAAGAAATTATAATAGCAGAACTTAAAATATTGCAACTATTTTTTCTACCATTTAACAATAACCTTTCCTATATTATGTATATTACCCTCGACTGTTCAGATAAATATTCCTTTAAACTACGGTAGATTAATTTTATGGATTTAAACAGGCTTTTAAAGAAATTACCGCATAAATTTCCTATGATTATGCTGGATGAAGTACTTGAGGCAGATGATAAAATGGCATTGACCAGGAGTATCATAAAAACCAGCAATCCCTTTATCAAAAAAGACAACACCCTGTCTGAATTCGCATTTATCGAACTGATGGCCCAGACAGTAGCAGTACAGGTCGGGTTTGTTTACGATAGTTCGGATCAAAAAGCCCCTTCTGTGGGATTCTTACTGGGATTAAAACCCTTTGAATGCCATTCACAGCTCTCCCTTAATGATGAGGTTGTTGTTACCGCTTTCCTGGAGCACAGTTTTGATAATTTGAAGATTTTTCGATGCACAGTAAAAAAAGAAGAAAAAGTCATTGCCATGGGAGTTTTAAAAATTTATGAACAGCACTGATACCTTTAAATTAAGTGATGTTTCTAAAATATTTGACAATGGCTATTCTGAAAAAACCGCGTTCTGTGACCTTGTACGTGGTAATACAATCAGTTATGGTGAAGCCTGCAGCCTGGTCACTAAAACTGCATTAAAAATAAAGAACAGCCTGGAAGGCGCCGGAAATAACATACTTCTGTTTCTTGGGAGCGGTTTATCCTCTGTTATTGGATTTTATGGAATCCTCCTGTCCGGCAATTTCCCCATACTGGTTAATAACAAACTGAAAGGCGAGCTGGGGCGCCTGCAAAATTTATACGGCTGTGTAATAACAGATGAAACAAACTGTATAAACCTCAAAAGTTTTACGGACACTGAAAACAAGAAGATAATAATGATAGACCTGAAACCAGGCAACAGTACTGATAATTTTAATTTTCCGGGTATAGTGAATGCCGGAGACAGGATGCTTTATTTATTTACCTCCGGATCAACAGGCACCCCTAAAATAGTTCAAAAAACCTGGTCAAATATCATGGCAGAGATCTATTTCCTCAAAGACCTTCTCGGCATTTCAGAAGAGGATACTTTTTTGCCGCTTGTTCCCACCTTTCACATTTACGGGCTGCTATTCTCCATCATTCTGCCGCTGTTCACAGGTGCTAAAACAAGAATCGATATACCTTTTTCACCCTTAAATATTCTTGAAGACGGTATACGTAAAGACGCGACCATCATCATAGGCAATCCGGCCCTTTATTCCGCAGTCTCGGGTTTTATTGATCGTTATAAAAAAAGTGAATTTACTCATGTGAAATACTGTATATCATCCACCATGGCCCTGGACAACAGGGTTGCTGTCCAGTTTTACAGGCTTCTGGGTATAAAAATACTTGAAATATACGGATCGACCGAAACAGGAGGGATAGCTTACAGAAATCCGTTTCATAACAGGTACTGGAAGTTTTTCCCATATGTTCATAGGAGAAGCGACTCTGAGACCAGCGAACTGGAGGTTGCTTCCCCCGCTGTTTCATTAACCTCCGGCGACAGTAAAAATGGGAAAGAGAAGAACTGGTATTCGACCGGTGATACTGTTGAAGTGACTAACGGAAAGGATGAATTTGTACTGATTGGGAGAATAAATCAGATAATTAAGACAGGGGGCAACAGGGTCTCCGCTGTTGAAGTTGAAAATGTTATAAAGGAATGCTCAGTTGTACAAAACGCTGTGGTCAAAGGCGTTCCCTCTATAACTTTGCGTGGGGAATCAATTGTCGCGTATGTTGTTCCGGCAGATAAGGAACACAAAAATATTGCACTGCAGGTTAAAGAGTACTGTCATACAAAGCTGCCCGGGTTTAAAATCCCCAGGGCCTTTATCATTCTTGAAAGTCTGCCTGTCGGAGCGAATGGTAAAATTCTATACAGCAAACTACCGGAAGTTAAGGTTTAATAAGGTTAAATAGGCCTAATGAGAATCTATGATTAATAAAACCATATATAGAAGAGGTTGCGTTTAAACAGCAAGGACGGCTATCATGAAAAAAATATTTTATGAAGAAAGTGTTGAATTGACTGTTCTCTTTAATGAAGTTGACGCGATGAATGTAGTCTGGCATGGAAACTATTTCAGGTATTTTGAAGCCGCGAGAAGCCGGCTCTGCGCGAAACATAACATCGATATTAAAGATTTTATAGAAGCCGGAGTATACGCGCCCGTTGCCAGAAGTGAGTGCAAATATAAAATGCCCCTGTTCTATAATGACAGCATTATTGTTAAAGCTGTCTGTTATTTTCAGACCGATCCGAAACTGGTAATAAATTACAAAATATTTAATAAAAAGAGCAGTATGTGTACAACGACCGGAAGGACCGAGCAACTATATTTAGACACTGATTTTAACCTGTTATTGGAGCAACCCCGGTTGGTAAGGTCCTTCTTTGAAAAAATGCAGAATGATATCGGCCTTGTAGAATAAAATGACTTTTCATTTGATTGTTACCCACCTGGTAGAATAAAATAACTTTTCATTTGATTGTTACCCATTCCGGAGGTTTCATCCTCCCATTGCTCACATCCCTCATCTGAACCCCGGATACTGCCTCGCAGAGTGTTCCATTTAATTCATAAATCCAGATGTCGAATAACAGTATATCGGAGTTGGTTCTGACGGGTATAATTCTACAGAAATAAGTCTCTCCTGTGGCTGTTGGTTTATAGATGACGCGCTCTTTAAAACCTACAGGAAAAGCCACAATTCCTGAAAATCTCTGCCCCCATGCGCAGGCACCGTGAAGGGCCGCATCAAAGGGGAAAGGCGACCCAAGCGGGAAAACAGGCGCGCCATGGTCCGCACCTGCCGCCTTCATGGCAGCCCCCTGCTCCGAAAGATAGATCACATCCAGTACATTATGATAAGCCGATCCAAAGGGTACCAGCTCGCTGTAAAGTCTCTGTGAAGGGATAACAAAACATACACCGTCCATAGAGCGGGCCTGATCAAAGGGTAATTCCTTAACAGTACGCTCTCGTATCCCGTATTTCACTATCACATGCTCCTTCGCGCGTGTTATATTACCGCTTTTTGAGCTCATAATGGTAATCAGGCATGAAGACACTTTGCCGTCTTCATGCTTCACAATCTCATTAAACGCCTCTATTCTGTTTTCATCAGGCTTGATATGGAGAAATCTGGAGAAGCTGGCATCACTCATAAAATTTACGTCAACCTCAGGCATATGCGCCTTTACTGACGCTGCCAGGATCTGAAGCGCTTCCACAGCGGGGAGGACAGGTCTCCCCTCGAACCTGTGGTCCCATAGATACGGACGGATTTCAATTTCAACCGGGAGTCGAACCTTCTCTGTCATTTC
>SDBT01007052.1_pt1 | contig 18544 bp, 15 predicted proteins | sample 2277101 | NCBI WGS metagenome assembly SDBT01 (sample SAMN10404973, study PRJNA504765) | marine sediment metagenome | isolation source: marine sediment core GS10_PC15, 103 cmbsf | place: Arctic Ocean: Southern Knipovich Ridge | collected 2010
CAAACTCCACGGTATGAAAAATATAAATCCCGAGGTTGTTTAATTTAAAATCAGCATTAATTATTTTAGTTAATTTTATTAATCTTAAAGTTTTATACCTCTTGCTGTAAGTAATAAGGTGATCTAAGTCAACCAAAACTCCCCCAATTAACCAAGGAAGTAAATTAATTAAGTTAATCACTCTTCCGCTTAAAAATAAATAAAAAGCACCTATCGATAAACTGATCAAAAGATGCTGCCGGATATGCATTATTTTGTTTTTTCCTTTATCAATTTCTGAATTTCTTTTTTAAATTTTTCTTTAGAAAACTTTTCTGCCTGCTTCCTACAGTCCCTTGGTTTAATCTTTATCAGTTGGTCGCTTTGTAGCTCTGTCACTAATGTCTCTATTCTCAAATCATTCAAAAACACTCCTGTTTTTTTCTCAATCACCGATTCCAAATATCCGCCGCCCCGGAAAGCAATTACCGGCCGACCCGCGGCCATGGCTTCCACTGGGGTAATACCAAAATCCTCGTCTTCTGCCAAAGCCAAAAAAGCTTTAGCCTGACCATAAACTTTAAACAATTGCTCATCTTCTAACCTACCCAAAAACTCTATATTGGTATCTTTAATTTTATTTAAATCTTTACCCAACCAAGTTAGGCCAGCGGCTTCGCCCACAATTTTCAGCTTCACTTTGGCCTCCTGAGCGGCTTTAATCGCCAACTTTATTCCTTTAGCCCCTACCACCCGGGAAACTATTAAATAATAGTCTTGCGGCTGAAGATTTTGAGTGGCTTTTTTGATTTTTTCCACCTCTACCGCTGGATAAATAACTTTACTTTCCCGACGATAAAATTTCTCAATCCTTTTTTGCACATTTAAAGAATTGGCTATAAACTGATCTACTTTTTGGCTGGTATTAAAATCATATAAACGCAAAAAGTGGGCCAGGATTTGACCATAAACCCTAACCAACCAAAATTTTTGCCATTCGACTGAGGTTTTAAAACCGTAAAGCCATCTGGGTGGTGTATGACAGTAACAAATCACTTTAGTTTTTGGTCCGACTTTAAAACCTCGGGTAATATACCAGGAAGCAGAACTAATCACCAAGTCATAATTAGTCAAATTGAAGCTTTGCCAAATCCAAGGGGTTAAAAAGCGCAAAGGACTATATAAATTATAATGTTTAAGCAAGGGGGCAAATTTAGACTCTATAATTTTAGCCTTAGCAAAAGCTTTACCAGCGGCAGAGTTTTTGACTTGAAAAGCAGTGTAAATCGGCGCTTGCGGCCAGATCTCATGCAAAGCCATTAAGACACGTTCAGCCCCACCAAATTCTTTAATATAGTCGTGTACTAGTGCTACGCGCATAAATTTTTAATCAATTCTTAATGATTTAATTTTTAAAAATTAGTAAATAAAAATTCAATAAGAATTAAGAATTAGAAATTAAGAATTATTTAAAACAACCCCATTTGTTTATCTTCTTTTTTATCTTTTTCTTTTACCTTAGCTTTTTTTCCCATTCCCGGCAGCCTGTTAATTAAACTCCTGAATTCCAATACTTCAAATAACTTTACCACTTTGTCATAATCATAGTCTAAAAGTTTACACTTTGATAAATTAAACTTGATGGGAACATTGGTGACAATTTCTGCCAAATGCAAAGACATAAAAGCCATCTCTTTATCCATTTTTAACTTCAACCGCCACTGTTCTTTTATTTTATCTAAATTATCATAAATCCCCTGCAAACTGCCAAACTGAACAATCAGCTCAGTAGCGCTTTTGGGGCCGATGCCTTTAACTCCGGGAATACCATCAGAAGCATCGCCGGCTAAAGCTTTAAAATCTATCAGCTGTCTGGGTTCAAAGCCATATTTTTTGATAAAAGCTTTTCTATCAAACATTTGGGCCGGCTGCTTGCTTCTTGGCGGCATAAAAACTTTAATCTTATTATCTATCAACTGTAAAGCATCTTTATCCCCAGTGGCAATGATCACTTCGCATTTGTTTTTTTTAGCTATGGTGCCAATGACATCATCGGCTTCAAATCCCTCTTTTTCAAAAATAGGAATATTGAGCGCCCTGACTACGCCTTTGGCTTTGGGAATTTGCTCTTTTAGTTCCTCGTCGATTTTGGGCCGATGGGCTTTGTAGGCTTTAAATTGCTGATGCCGGAAAGTGGGTTTAGCTAGGTCAAAAGCGCAAATTACATATTTGGGGTCAAGCTGGCGCAAAATATTTAACAAAATGCTGGTAAAACCATAAACCGCATTAATCAGCTCACCCTTGGTGGTCGTTAAGGCCGGATAAGCATGATAAGCCCGATGAAGTATGGCATGCCCGTCGATTAAAACTAATCTCTCCATGTTTTGATTTTACCATCTGAAAAGGAAAAAATCTCTTAAGAGATTAACAAATAATATCTTTAAACTCAGGGTCTTGCCAAGGATTAAAACCCCATTTAAAAAAAGCCCTCCTAGGGGCAATGGCTATCTTGAATAACAAATACTAACAGTTTAAAAAAATCTTGTCTATAAATATAAAACGTGTAATGAGTTAATTTTTAATAAAATCTATTCTTTAATTTTATCTCTTAGCTTTTCATCAAATCTTCAAACTCTTCTCCCTCCATTGTCTCTTGTTCTACCAATTTTTCTGCCACCGCATCCATCCTTTTTTTGTTTTTGCGCAAAATTTCCCTGGTTTTAACATAGGCCGCGTCCATAATTTTTTTTATCTCTCTATCTACTTTGGCCGCCATTTCCGGAGAAACCTGGGTGGGTTTAATATAAGTCCGTCCCCATTCAGCTACATCTACCTGCGATCCCAGATTAATCGGGCCCAAGTCGCTCATGCCATATTCCATTACCATTTTCCTGGCTATTTGGGTGGCCCGGGTAATATCACTGCTGGCGCCGGAAGTAAATTCTTTAAATTGCAATTCTTCAGCCGCCCGGCCGCCTAAAAGCGAGGCCACGGTATCCAACAAACGGCTTTTAGTCTCATGAATCCTGTCTCTTTTTGGTGGAATGAGGGTAAAACCCAAGGTCATGCCCCGGGAAACAATGCTGATCCGGTGCACCGGATCCATTTCCGGCAAATAAAAAGTAGCCACCGCGTGCCCTGCTTCATGATAAGCGGTCATCAGTCTGTCTTTTTTGGTCTGCAGTCTTTTTTTCTCCGGACCGAGTTTTACTTTAGTAGCCGCTTCTTCCACATCTTCCCAATCAATCACTTTTTTATTGCCCCGAGCGGCCAAAATGGCCGCCTCATTGAGCATATTTTCCAAATCAGCGCCGGAAAAACCGACTGTCCTTTTGGCCACTTTAGTCCAGTCAAAACCATTAGTAAAAGGCTTGCCTTTTTTGTGAATTTGCAAAATCTTTTTTCTGCCTTCAATGTCCGGTAAATCCAAAGTCACTCTCCGATCAAATCGGCCCGGCCGCATTAAGGCTGGATCAAGTAAATCTCCCCTATTAGTAGCTGCTATGACAATCACATTGTCATTAGAAGTAAAGCCATCCATTTCCACCAAAATCTGATTTAAAGTCTGTTCTCTTTCGTCATGTCCGCCCGCCACGCCTACGCCCCGCATCCTGCCAATAGCATCAATTTCGTCAATAAAAATAATGGAGGAACCGGCCTTTTTAGCCGTATCAAAGAGGTCGCGAACGCGTGACGCACCCACCCCTACGAGCATTTCCATAAATTCTGAGCCAGCCATGGAAAAAAACGGCACATTGGCTTCTCCAGCCACGGCTTTGGCCAACAAAGTCTTACCGGTACCACTTGGCCCCACTAATAACGCTCCTTTAGGTGTTCTCGCCCCCAAAGCCTGATATTTTTTAGGGTGTTTTAAAAAGTCTACTATCTCTTCTAACTCTATTTTAGCTTCATCCACGCCACCCACGTCATCAAATTTTGTATTTTGCTTGCCTTTGGAAAAAAGCTTGGCCTTGCTCCGGCCAAAAGCAAAAATACTGTCCTGCGCTCCCCTGGCTTGTCTGAATAACCACAAAAAAATAACACCGGTTAAAACTACCGGCAGCAGAATTTCCAAAATACTCCCCCAGGCTTTAAGCATACTCTGGTCTTTAATCTCAAAATTAACGTCTGTGGGATTAATTTGGGAATTACTCAAAACCTCGTCAAAAGAAACCTGGGGTTCTTTTAGGGCTCGGTACAAATCCCCCTCTTTATATTCCACTAATAAAATATCACCCTCAATTTTTATCTGGGCAATTTTATCCTGCTTTATGTCATTTAAAACTTGGGTTAAAGACTTATCTCCCAGTGGTACTGGACCGCGCAGAGAATAAACAAAAGAAAGGGCTAAAAAACCAATCAACACCCAGGTGAGGACTTTCCTGGGATTAATTTTTATCTTCAGCTCAAACTTCTTCACCAAGCCTTTATGATTTGGTTTTGGCTGAACTTGTTTTTTTGAACTAGGTCTCTTAACTGGCTTTTGTTTTGTCTTTGTTTTTGAATCAGGCATTGAAAATTAATGAATTAATAATTTATTAAAAATTAAAAATTGAAAATTGTATCTATATCTTATCATACTTTCCCCGATTGCATAACCGGGATTAATGCCAATAATAAACATAATTTGGCTCTTTGCTGATTACTCCCTTCCCAATCGTTATCATCCTTTTTCTCATGAGGAATATTTTAACCCAATCTTGAAGAAAAACGAAGCATTAACCATAAATATAATGATTACAATCTTTAAATTTTTCTAGTATTTAAAAAATGAATATTTATTCGTTAAACCAATGCTGTCGCGAACCATCATCATCTTTTTCTCGGCTACTTGCCTGGCTTTCTTGGCTCCTTCTTCTAAAATCTTTTTGATCTTTTCCGGATCATTTTTCAACTCTTGATATCTTTTTCTTTCCTGGCTGAATTTTTTAAGTAAAGCCTTAAAAAGCTTTTCTTTCACTTCTACATCACCCACTTTGCCGGATTTGTATCTTATCTTTAAGTCTTCTACCTCTTTTTTGTTCTGATTAATTAAATCATGGTAAATAAATACCGGGTTGCCTTCAACTCTGCCCGGATCAGTCGAATGCAGTCTTTTTGGATCAGTAAAACAACCCATAATCTGTTTTTTAATTACTTTTTCCTCCTCAAAAACAGAAATCACATTACCCAGGCTTTTACTCATTTTCCTTTTCCCATCAGTGCCCACCAAACGAGCGGCCTCTTTACGAATATAAACTTCAGGTAATTTAAAGGTTTCGCCATAGGTTTTATTAAAATACTCCCCAATGTCCCGAGTTACCTCCACGTGTTGTTTTTGGTCTTCGCCTACAGGAATGTAGTCTGGATCATACAACAAAATATCTGCCGCCATTAAAACTGGATAATTAAACAAACCCATATTGACTTTGTCTGGATTAAAGCCTTTTTGCAGCTTATCTTTGTAAGCATGACAGCGTTTAATCAGGCCAATCGGCGTCACATTATTTAAAACGCTTTGCAGTTCTGGATGTAAACCAATATCTGACTGGCGGTAGAAAATGATTTTCCCCAGATCAATGCCAAAAGCAAAATATGATAAAACAATATTTTCTACATTCCTTTGCAATTCCTCTTTATCCTGAACTGTGGTTAAAGCATGCAAGTCAGCAATAAAAAAGTAAACTTTTTGAGCTTTTTTAGCCATCTCAAAAAAAGGCACCACCGCACCTACATAATTGCCAATATGCACTTCTCCGCTGCCAGATGGAGTAATGCCGGTTAAAATAGTGTAATCTTTTTTCATTTTTTCCTTTCTTAAGAATATAATAATTTGGGGCATAAAAAAAGCCCTTGTTAAAACACGAACTCAATCATGCTCTAACAAGGGCCCTTCTTGAAACAACTGCCATCCAGTTTTACCTGGACGGCTTGCCGCTCCGTAGTCCCGATTCAATCGGGACGAAGGACGGTGCCACCTTAGATTATACTCATTTAGAAATTAAAGACGCCCATGAACCATGTAGTGTTCACGGTCAACAAGTCCCAACCATACTTGTCCGTCTTTAAGTAAATTGTCAATTGTATGCTATTTTATCACAACCCTTTTTGCTGTCAAGTTAGTCTTCTTTTGCTTCCTTTTTTGCAGATTTTTTAGCTACTTTGACTGATATTAAAAACTCTTCTTTTGTCAACCAGGGGGCAATTTTAGCTGCTTTTTCCCAAATACTATCTTTATCTGACTCCATCCCCGCTTCCAGATATTTTTTTCTCAATTTAGCCAGCTTACTCTTGCGGAGTTGGGCTTGTTTGATTTTCATTGATCTTCTTTTTTTATGTTCTCTACCCATTTATCTCCTTAATTTGTAATTTTAAATTAATAATTTTGATATTTAATGTTTAATTTTTGATATTTTTATGTAGCAGGGGTGGGAGTCGAACCCACGATCTTCGGTTTATGAATCCGATGCTCTAACCAACTGAGCTACCCTGCCTGCGCTGAAAGCTACGGCAGGCAAACCTACCCATATCATTTGTAGCGGGTTCAAGGTAACGCTCCTTGATTAAGTGAGGTTATGAGCCTCACGGGATACTTACCCCCCACCCGCTATGAAATAAATTAAAAGTGCAAACTGTATTTTATCAGATTTTCCCTTATTTAAAAAGCTCTATCCATTTTTGCCAATTAGCTTTTTCTCCGTCCTTGTCTTCTGGTGTTTCTTTTTCCGCCTCTCTGGCTGCTATTTGAATTTCTTCAGGCAAGATTAAAACTGTTTCTCCAGGTTTGGCCATTTGCAGCTTGTTTCTAATCTGTTCTTCCACAAACTGATCGCTTTGATAGTGATTTCTTTTTTGCTCTAGCTCCTCATTTTCCTTCTTTACCTTTACCAGTCTTTCTTCTACTTTAATCACTCTTTGCTGGGCGCTTTTTAGCCTGGCAATCCCTCTAACAAGATTAGCGATTAAAACAAAACTAAAAATTAAAATCAAAAAAGACAGTTTTTTATTAATTGACATTGAGCCTTTTTGATGATATTATACTTTTTGTATTATCGAATATAATATTTTTCTATAAGTCTTACTATTTCAAAATATATCAAAGTGGATCAAAAAATTTTAGGTTTAAAAACCGCTCGTCAGCAATTTCTAGATTTTCTTAAAGAAAAAGGCAGAGCTTCAGCCACTATTTTAGCATATGGAGCTGATTTAAAACAATTAATTAGCTTTTGTGAAAAGCTAAAAAGAAACAGCGTCACTAACATTACTAACTCTGATCTTAATGCTTTTAAAGAATTTTTGACCAAGGACAATTATACCGCCAAGTCTATTTCCCGAAAAATCAATTCTATTAAGACTTTTTTCAAATACCTGGTGGCTCAAAAACACCTTATTGATAATCCAGCTGTTAGTCTTTCGCACCCCAAGTATGAGGTAAAAGCTCCCCGAATTCTATCTAAAATGGAATATCGGGCTTTGCGCGATGTTTGCCGTCAGGATGCAAGAATTTATGCGATTGTGGAGATTTTCTTACAAACCGGGGTGAGAATTGCTGAGTTGGCCGGTCTCCAGCTGGAGGATGTTAAAGATAATATTATCATTAAGCCTTATGAATCCCGACTCGCTAGAAAAATCCCCCTGAATAAGCCAGCTAAAGCCGCCGTAGAAAATTACCTTAAAACCAGACCTAAAAGCAAATCCACACATCTTTTTATTACCAAAACCGGTAAGTCTTTTTTGGTCCGTAATATCAGAAGCTGCCTTAACCGTTATTTTAAACTGGCTGGCATTGAAAATGCTAAAGTTAATGATTTAAGGCACACTTTTATTGCTCATCAGCTTCGGGCCGGCACTCCCCTCACCCTAGTATCAAAAATTACCGGCCACAAAAGACTATCGACTACGGAAAAATATCTTTCTTTAGTGAAAAAAAACGACTCTGGTAATTTTAAATTAGAAGAATTATAAAAACTTCTTAGTGGGCTGGGATGGATTCGAACCATCGACCTCGATTTTATAAGAATCGCGCTACTACCGCTGAGCTACCAGCCCAACAGTACATATTATACTATAACCTCGCTCTTTGGGCGATTTCCGCCTCAATAATCTCTTGATCCTTGCCGTACTTGAGCCGAGAAAGCTGTTTAATCATTTCCGCTACTTTAAAGTTGCGCAGCTTGTCAATCTTCTCCACATCTTTGGTTAAATCCATAGAAAAAGCCGGTACCGGTTCATTATCCACAATAGTTTTAATAAAAACATTATATTTTTCTACATTAATCAGGTCTGTTTCATTAAAAACCGGTTGAAATTCATGCTGCAAATAATTGGCATCAGTCACTCCTACTCTAAAAGTAATTAAAGTGCCCACATTGCCAAAAACCGCGCTTTTGACTTCTTCTTCCACTTGACCAATAAACTGGTTAGCTACTGTAAGATTTAAATGGTATTTTCTGGCTTCAGAAAGAATTTGCGCAAAATCAGGCGTAGCAAAATTCTGGAACTCGTCCACATAAAGATAAAAATCTCGGCGTTGAGCTTCAGGTACGTCTTGTCTGCTCATGGCCGCAATCAAAATCCTGGGAACCAGTAATAAACCTAAGAAATTAGAATTTTCTTCACCAATCCTCCCTTTGGCCAGATTGATCAAAAGAATCTTACCCTCATCCATCACCTTTCTAAAATCAAAGGCAGACTCTGACTGACCAATAATGTTGCGCATCATCTTATTGGTGACAAAACGGCCGAATTTAGAAACAATATAGTCTAAAACTTCAGATTTATGAAAGTCAGCTGTTTGGGCAATCTGATCTGTCCAATAACGTCTCACCATCGGATCTTTAACCTTAGGCAGCAATTCCTGCACGAACTTGGCGTCAGTCAAAACTCTGACTACCTCTATAAAAGTGCTCCCCTCCTCACACATGACTGTCAACATTGCATTGCGGATAGCATGTTCAAAGCGAGGTCCAATGATACCGGTTTTATGGGGATCATAAAGTTTGTACATCAAACCAATAATGGAATTAACTACAAAATGCTTTTGTTCTTCAGTGTTGGCGGCCAGCATATTTAAACCCATCGGTCTTTGGGTATCTGAAGGATTAAAATAGATGACATCCTCGGCTCTTTCCGGCGGAATCAGTTCCAAAATTTTTTCCACCGTGTCATGTGGATCAATAAAACAAACCCCTTTGCCGGCCCTAATATCTTGCAGGATCATATCAGACATCAGCTCAGATTTACCCACACCGGTCTTACCAATAATATAGGTGTGGCGGCTGCGATCTTTATCAGAAACAAAAACTGGACGAGTAATTCCCCGGTAAATGCTCTTCCCTAAAAACAAGCCTTCTTTAGGAATTTTAGACGGAGCCGGCGCAGTTTTGGCTGATAACCAATAAATATGAGGAGTTTCAATAATTTTGTTAGGTAAATGGAATAAAGTGGCTAATTCTTCTGAGCTTAAAATACTTTTTTTACCAAAAATGGGCCAATAGCGATAAATAAAGTCAATCATAAAAGCCTTTTTAAACCTAATATTGTTTGAAGTAAAATTGTTTAAACCTGAACTAAATTGGGAAAAGGTAGCATTAATATTATCCAAATGGCTTTTGGCTTGTTCTTGGGTGGGGGAGGAAACTACTATTCTAATCACTGTTTCAAAGCCTGGTTTGGAAACTTTGTTTTCAATTTGTTCAAAAGTTTTCGGATCAACATTGTACTTGGCTTTTTCCGGATCAGCTTCATCTTTTTTGGTTTTGGAAATATAGCCCTTCCCTTGTTTTTGCCAGCCTTTATCTGCCGGGGAAATCAAAAATTGCAGCACCGCTCCCTCTCCTTCGCCCATTTTAGCCAAAGCTGAAGTTAAAGAACTGAGGGGATCGGTGGGTAAATCTTTATAAATTTTAATCGGCTTATAATCATCGCTTTTAAGTTTTAGGGTTTTAAAAGCCACTTTACCCTCCTGGTTAAAGATGTTGTATTCATCTACTTCTAACACTTGGGCGCCGGCATAAGCACCATGAATTTGCTTTTCCACCAAGTCTTTTAAACCCTTAGGGGTACAAACATAAAAACGGATATCTTCTTTGCGGGCCACTACCTCAAAACTCAAATGGGGCTGGCGTTTTAAACCCTTATCATATTTAAAGCCGCTTTTTTTAATGGCATACAAAGAAGCAAAAAGCTGTTCGGCCGCGTCAATTTTAATCTCATTATCTCGCGGCACAGCAATTTGTAATAAAGTGTATTTTAAAGAATCCTCTTCCCTGTTATAGCTGCGCAGCCATAGCAAAAAAAGATAAACTAAACCAAGAATTCCGGCCAAAGAAACACCACTAACTAAAATCAAAATCAGAAAATACTCAATTACTCCATTGGCTTGATTAATCAAAGTATCTAAACTAGCCATGTTGCCTCACTTGCTTTGGTTTATTATAAAAAACCCTTTTGGGAAACATTTTAATCAATCTTAGACACCAAGTCACTAACCAGCGCACCGAGTGGCCAACTTTTTGCTTCACTCCTTGTAAAATCCCTTGCTCATCTAAGGGTAAAAATATCTTGGGTTTACTGGGTGAAGCTGATTCCATTAAAATGGCGCCAAATTCATCTTCAATCGGGATCTGAAGATCAATGGCTTCTTCCTTTTTCACTTCAGTCACATATTCTCTTACTTCTGGCGGTGGGGTAAATTCTTTTTGTTCAATCACCCCGCTTGGACCTGCTTCTTTATACAAAGAGCCCACTGCTTCATCAATCTTTTTATCTTTTTTATCATCAGGAATTGAAGATTGCTGCTGGGGATCTTGAACTAGAGTCCCAGGATCAGAACTTGGGAATTGTTTTTTATCATCAGAAGTGGACAGGTCATCGCTCATATACAAATCATATCACAAAAACCTTGGGTTTTAAAAGAAAATCTGGTTAAGACTTATTTTTTGAGTGATTGAATAAAAGCTTGTTTTAATAAATCCATTTTATATCTTTTTTTCCCCTTGGGGTTATCAGGTTCATATTGATTTATAGCAAGCAATGCAGGAATATTGGCGCCTACGCGTAAAGTCAAATCTAAGTCTGAGGGTAAATCTAATATTAGTTCTTTTAATTCAGGATGATTTTCATAAATATCTCTCCAAGAAACACCACTATCTAAAAGTCCTGCACCTATGATCCATTCACTGGGATCTATAGGATAAGCTTTTTCCAAAAGAGCCAGTTGTCTTTCTCTCCATTCTCCTCCCACATTTTCTGCCACACTTCTTAGCTTTTTTAAAAAAGGCTGGTTTTTACAAAAAACTGTGGCCAAACAAACATTTTCCTCTCCCATTAATTCAGCTAAAGTCTGATAAAGTGTCCTAAACTGGGATTGGTCAAAATCTTGACCAAAGGCTTCTCCTAGTTTCTCAGGCAAAACCATTAAATCTAGCCCTATTTCTTCTTGTCTTGCTCGTCTTCTGGCTAAAACAAATGTGGCAAAAGTGCTTAAAGTGTCCACCACATCATCTACAAAAACTACTTGTTTTTCTGCATTAAGTAAGGCTGGATTAATTTCTCCCGCTAATTTTGCCAAGCCTGATTCTGTTCCTTGTGTTCCTGAAATAACCAAAGGAAAAACTCTACCTGGATGAGTTTTATCCAAATCCACCAATAAAGGTTCAGCTCCATATAATGCGCCCGCTACCACTGTCTCAGGTTGTTTTAAACTCTTTTCAACAGCAACAAGTAAATCTGCTTTTATTGCTCCAGCTTCTTCTGCTGATAACAATGTTTTGACTATTCCCTCTTGCTCAAGTACTGGTATCTGTTGACCAAAAGATAAAACGGCGATAACTAAGTCCTCACAATCTCGCCAATCAATACCTCCAGGAATTCCTTTTAAGGGCCCATGAACCACTTTAGCCCAAGGATCAATTTGAGTCATACAAGTCGGAGCAGTTTCTGAAGTGATCAATCGCCTGTCCTGTTCAACCATATTAATTACTTTATTATATTGTTTCTTTTTTGTCAAAAATCAAACCAGAGCTTTACTTGTTGTTTCTGAAAATATTTTAAGATTGAAGTTTAATGACTTTGGGCATTAAGTCTAAACCTTTTATGTGACCTAAAATACCCTTTTTACATTCCTTTTCACTAAATCTTACTACTTTATCCGCTTCTATCCCTTGCCCCCAAATCAGTAGGGGTACTGGATCAGTACTGTGGTCTTTCAAAACACAGGGGCTGGAATGATCAGCCGTAATCACCACTAAAGCATCTTGAAGATCAAATAAAGGTTCTATGGCTGGATCAATTTTTCTCTCAATAAAGTCCTTTTTTCCCTGCCAGTTACCATCTTCTCCTAAACTATCTGCTGCTTTAAAATGAATATAGAAGAAATCAAAATCTTGATATATCTCTAACGCCTTACTAATCTTAGCTTTAAGGTTGGTGTCTGGTTTACCCGTCGCTCCTTGAACCTCAATTACTTCCATGCCTAAAACTCTGCCAATTCCTTTATAAAACCCACCGCCGGCAATACAAGCTGCTTTTAAACCATATTTTTCCTGGAAAGAAGGAATCTTAGGATAAACACCAGCACCTCTAGCCAAAAAATAGTTGGCCGGAAATTTACCTTCTTTTTCTCTTTGCTTATTAGAAAAAAGCTCTTTTAGTTTTCTATGGGACTGGGTTAAAAACTTATTTAAAACCAGAGCTGTAAACTTTGCTTCTTTGCTGTCATTTTTGGGTTTTACCTCTAAAACTTTTTTGCCTACCTTGCGAGGATCACTATCAGTAATATGAGCGCTTAAGCCTTTTCCCCTCATCACTAGACCAACACGATAACCTGTAGCTTTTTTTAATAAAAAGGTTACTCCATCAATTTTTGTTTTATTAAAAAGCTGGGTATATTCTGAAGTATCATCAATTCTACCTGCCCGACGGTCAATAATCATCAATCTATTATCAACTGTACCCATATTAGCTCGCAAACAAATGTCTCCTGGCTTAATTTCCATATTAATTCCAGCAATTTCAAATGGTCCTCTGCTAATCGCATAAGCTTTAAAATCATAACCAAACAAACCAAGGTGAGCCGTGTGGCTCTCAGGGTAAGTTTTTTCATCAATGGCAAGTAAAGTACCACAAGCTCCTTCTTGGACAAAACGATCTAAATTAGGAGTTTTGGCTGCTGCCAAAGGAGTTTTGTTTTTTAATTGCTTAACAGGTCTGTCTCCTAGTCCATCGCAAACAATGAAAACAATTTTTTTCTTCATCTTTTAAAAGGAAATTTGGCTATTTTCGCTTTTTTACCCAATTCTCTTTCAATTCTCATCAGCTGATTGTATTTGCAAATTCTTTCTGACCGGCATAAAGAACCGGTTTTGATTTGGCCGGTGCCGGCGGCGACGACAAAATCGGCAATAAAACTATCTTCAGTTTCGCCGGAACGATGAGAAACCACCGCGGTCATGCCTGCTTTTTGGGCCATTTTAATAGTTTTTACTGTCTCTGTCACCGAACCAATTTGGTTCAATTTAATTAAAATAGAATTGGCCGCTTGTTCTGCAATTCCTTTTTTCAATCTTTGGGGGTTGGTCACAAAAAGATCATCTCCCATAACTTGGATTTTTTTACCCATTCTTTTGGTCATAAGAGTAAATCCTTGCCAATCATCTTCAGCTAAACCGTCTTCAATTGAAACAATTGGATATTTTTGCACCCATTTCTCGTACATCATAACCATTTGTTCTGAGCTTAATTTTCTTTTTTCTGTTTTGAGATAATATTTACCCGCTTCAAAAACCTCACTGGCGGCTGGATCCAAAGCAATGGCAATCTGTTCTCCCGGTTTATAACCTGCTTTTGTGATGGCTGACATAATTAACTGCAAGGGGTCTTCATTAGACTTAAGCGGTGGAGCAAAACCACCTTCATCTCCTACTGAAGTCTGAAAACCCTTTTCTTTTAAAATCTTGGCTAAATGATGAAAAGTTTCTGCTCCCCAGCGCACTGCTTCTGCCACACTGGGCGCGCCCACCGGCATAATCATAAATTCCTGCAGATCAGTTGAACCCAAAGCATGTTTGCCCCCGTTTAAAACATTCATCATCGGTATCGGCATGACAAAATTCTTTTTTTCCGGTCCAAATAAAGAAGATAGATATTGATACAAAGGTTTTTTCCCAACCTTGGCCGCGGCTTTAGCAACAGCCATAGAAACAGCTAAAATTGCATTGGCTCCTAGCTTTGATTTTTTTTCTGTTCCGTCCAGGTCTAACATCACCTGATCTAAGCTTATTTGATCTTCTACTTTTTTACTTTTTAAAGCAGGTTTGATTTTTTTATTCACATTTTCTACTGCCCGCAAAACCCCTTTACCTAAATAGCGTTTTTCATCTCCATCTCTCAGCTCTAAAGCTTCATGCGTCCCAGTGGAAGCGCCTGAAGGTACGGCCGCCCCAGCCACCATGCCATTTTCCAGTTGCACTTGGGCTTCAATTGTAGGATTACCCCTGGAGTCTAAAATTTCCTGAGCTTTAATATCCTTAATCTTCATTTTACCTCCTCTACTCTAATCGTATTAGTTTCACCTGGCACTCCCCAGTCTTTACCATAAATCATAATCACCTTATCTTTTTTGACCAGAGCTTTTTTTTCTTTTAAAAAATCTAGGGCCCATCTGGTAGACCTGATTTCTCCCTGGGGGAATTTGAAAACCAATGGTTGAATCCCATAAGACAAACAAAGCTGGTCTTGAACCTCTTTTGTTTGGGTGAGTGCGTAAATAGGCACAGCTGGTCTTAAGCGAGATAAATACCTGGCTGTAGCTCCAGTGTCGGTAAAAACCACAAAGGCTTTAATATCCAACTTATCTTCAAAATCGCCTTGATATTTATTGTTAATTAATTTAAAGGCGGAAAAAGTCATCAGTTCGCTTAAATTTTGCGGTTCAAAATTAATCCGTCTGGGCTCAGTTTTTTGTTCAATAAAACCAAGAATTCTGCGCATGGTTTGCACTGCCTGGAGAGGAAAACAACCACTAGCTGTTTCCCCGGAAAGCATAGTGCTGTCTGTGGCGTCATAAACCGCGTTTGCCACATCCGCCGCCTCCGCTCGAGTCGGCCTCGGTTTTTCAATCATGGACTCCAGCATTTGAGTAGCTACAATTACTGGTTTGGCTGCTTCACGGCATTTTTTTACAATCATCTTTTGATAATAAGGTACTTGCTCCAAGGGTATTTCAATTCCCAAATCTCCCCTGGCAATCATAATTGCGTCTGCTTCTTGTAAAATTTCCTCGAAATTATCCAAAGATTGCTGAGTTTCGATTTTGGCCACGATCTTAGCTTGCAAACCTTGTTTTTTAATCGCTTTTTTTAATTCCAAAACATCTTTGCGGTTACGCACAAAAGAGTAGCCAAAATAATCAATATCTTGCTTAGCTGGCATAGAAATAAATTCTAAGTCTTTTTTGATCAAAGAAGGTAAATCTAAATCTGCGTCCGGGAAATTAATACCTTTGTTATTTTTCAAAAAACCACCCTCAACTACCCGAGCAGTAACTATTTTGCTGTCTTGAGAAACTTTAGTCACTCTGGTTTCTAAATAACCATCATCCAAATAAATAGTGCTGCCTGGTTTTAATCCTCGGATCAAAGGCAGCTCTTCAATCAAAATACATTTCTCTTTACATTGAGTTTGCTTGTAAACAAAATTTATTTCTTCTCCTTTAGTCAGCCTAATTTTGCCACCCGCAAAAGTACCTACTCGCAGCTCTGAACCACGCAAGTCTACTAAAATAGCCACCGGAGTGGCTAGTTCTTTGGCTATTTTTCTGACCCTTTCAATCATATCTCCATGCCATTTTAAATCTCCGTGCTTAGTATTAAAACGGAAAATAGAAACACCGGCTTTAATCATTTCAGCAATTGTTTCTTCGCTATCAGAAGCCAAGCCTAAAGTGACAATGGTTTTGGTCAAAATCATAAAAACTCCTTTTAAAAACAACAAATCAATACGCACTAAAGAAGTATTGATATAAAACTATTATACTTGCTTTTTGGCGTTTTGCAATTACTTTTTTATTATATCCCAGTTTATTGGTGAAATACAGTTTCGTTAGAATCAATCTTTTATCACGCTTATTTATCTTTAAACTCTGGTATAATGCTTTTTATTAAATGAAAAAAATAATGAAATTATTATCAATTTTGTTTTTCTGTCTTTTACTCACTGGTTATTTAAAATCAAAAAATTCATCCCCTCAATTTCCGGCTGGATCCCCCCCTAGCCCTTTACTGGAAAAAACTAACCAGGTCACTCTTATTCTAGATCTTGGTAGTGGTGAAATTTCCACTTTTTCTGCTGTCATAGCTAAAACAGCTTTTGAAGCCTTGGAAAAGGTGGCAGAAAAACAAAATTTTAAAATTGAAGTTCAAGAATATGATTTCGGTATCTTAGTACAATCAATCAATGGCTTAAAAAATACCCCAGAAAAAGCCTGGTTTTACTATGTTAATAATCAAATGGCTGATAAATCAGCTGATAAATTAGAATTAAAAGATGGTGATCAAGTATTTTGGAAATATGAAAAATCAAGTTTCTGATTTAAAAAAATTTCTCTTTATTTTTTTGCTTGTTTTTCTGGCCATTGGTGAAAGACTTTGGTTCGATTTAGGCCCCAACGTGGAACTAATTACTACAACTGCAGTTTTAACCAGTATCTACTTTAACTATCGTTTCAGCATAATTATCTCTCTTATGCTTCTAGCTCTCACCGATTCTTTGATGGGCAACACTCCTATTATGCTTTTTACCTGGTCTGCTTTTATAATAGAGGCTTTAGCTGTTTCTTTCTTTGCCAAAAAGAGTTTTTTTAAAGAAAAAAAACTCATGCAAAAATTGCTTTTTTCCTCAAAAACAGCCATCGGCGTCAGTTTCTGGTTCTATCTCTGGACTAACTTTGGCGTTTGGTTTTTAAACAATTGGCAAATGTATCCTAAAACTCTAGCTGGATTAATTGCTTGTTATCTTGCCGGTTTACCTTTTTTAAATCTTCATCTTTTAAGTAATTTATTCTTCTTGCCCTTGTTTATGTTTGTCTGGGAATTCTTTTTTCAACTCCAGCCCTTTCGGCAAACCAATCAGAAAACTCTTTTAGTAAAATGAAAGTAGCCATCACTTATCCTCCCTTAAACTCTCAAAAAGTCTTCCCTCTTTTAACCCAAAACCGTCAGTTTCAGTGGACTCATACTCTTTGGACAGCTTATCCGATGGTGCCGGCTTACGCGGCCACCCTGCTAAAAAAAGCTGGACATCAAGTTACTTGGTTAGATGGCATCAATCAAGGATGGAGTTATAAAAAATGGCTAAGCAAGTTAAATCAGGCTTCGCCTGACTTAATTATGATAGAAACTAAAACCCCCGTCATAAAAAAACACTGGCAAATTATTAATCAACTCAAAGCAAAAAACAAAAAAATGTTGATTGTTTTAGTGGGCGATCATGTCACCGCTCTCCCTCAAGAATCTTTGCAAAATTCAAAGGTTGATTATATTTTAACTGGCGGCGATTATGATTTTTTGCTTTTAAATCTGGCAAACCATTTAAGTAGGGGGGAGAAGCTCGAACCCGGCATTTACTACCGCAGCCAAAAAAGAGTGGTCAAAAATACTGGCCCTTTTAAGCTCAATCACAACTTAAACAAGTTGCCTTTTGTCGACAGAAAACTGACTCAATGGAAATTATATGCTTATAAAAATTCTAATTATCTTCAGCTTCCTGGCACTTATACCATGTTTGGTCGGGACTGCTGGTGGGGTCAGTGTTCTTTTTGTTCTTGGACTACGCTTTATCCAGGTCAGTGCTACCGCCAAATGTCAGTACAAAGAGCTTTGGATGAAATTGATCACATCCTCAAACATTATCCAGTTAAAGAAATTATGGATGATTCTGGTACTTTTCCACATGGTCAATGGCTAAGGCAATTTTGCCAGGGGATGATTAAAAAAGGCTATCATAAAAAAGTTAAACTTAACTGCAATCTGCGCTTTAATGCTCACCTGAATCAGAAAGACTATCAATTAATGGCTCAGGCTGGCTTTAGGTTTATCCTCTATGGTCTCGAGTCAGTCAACCAAAAAACTCTAGATAAACTTAATAAAAATCTTCAAGTTGCCCAAATAGAACAAAATTTAACCTGGGCTAAAAAAGCCGGCCTTTATCCTCATGTCACGGTGATGATCGGCTATCCTTGGGAAACAAAAAAAGATATTGAAAAAACCTTAGAATTTGCTAAAAATATATTTAAAAAAAGTTTGGCTGACAGTCTCCAAGCTACGATGATTGTCCCCTACCCAGGCACTCCTTTATTTAAACTCGCCTTGAAGAAAAAGTGGCTTAAAACTTGGGATTGGAATAAATATGACATGAGCCGGCCGGTTTTAAAAACCAGCTTGACTAAAAAAGAAACCAAAAATTTAATCCAGGCTTTTTACCAAGCGATTTTCTCGCCTCAATTTATTTTTCGTAAAATAAAAGAGGGGTTAACTAGCTGGAATGTATTTAACTACTACCTAAGGCGAAGATTCGGATGTTACAGGAA
>SDBT01007053.1_pt1 | contig 18544 bp, 17 predicted proteins | sample 2277101 | NCBI WGS metagenome assembly SDBT01 (sample SAMN10404973, study PRJNA504765) | marine sediment metagenome | isolation source: marine sediment core GS10_PC15, 103 cmbsf | place: Arctic Ocean: Southern Knipovich Ridge | collected 2010
TCATAATTCTTCAAAGTAAAATCTTCAGTATACTCCTTCCATCTTCCAGAATTAATTTTATAGAATATAGAACTAACACCTGAACCTAAATTATCAGAAGCGGAGAGAGAAAATGTTGTAGATATATCAATTTTATTTGAACCACTCTTAGGTGTATATGATGCAGAACCTGATGGTGGTGTTCCATCCACTAATAATTGTTGTGAAGATATAAAGGCGACATTATTATCTTCATTCAATTCATCAATAGAATCAAAGGGATCAATTATCCAGCCAATATAATAACTTCCATCTGGAATATTAGAAGGAAATATGCTTGAGAAGTCTGAATCATAATAATCATCAGCTTCGATCGAGCCCACCCAATCTGATCCAATAAAATAATCATTTGTAGAAATTGTGGAATCGAGTGAAACATAAAAATATACCCTAAAACCTCCAGTAGTAGAATTCCCTCTGTTTTCAATATCACAATATATATTAAAATCTGAAGATCCCGGGGAAACTTCATACGGGCTGAACCCAGAGTAACTAGAACCTCGATCTTTCATATCAGGGTGAGTAGGAGATATTGGAAGGGGCTCAGGATCAGGTTGAGGGTCAGGATCGGGATCTGGATCGGGATCTGGATCGGGATCGGGATCGGGATCTGGATCGGGATCCGGATCAGACTGATAAGAAACAAATAAACTCCAATCATAAGGATTAAATTCATTATTATCAAAATCCCAAATCTCTGCATGCCCTGCTGCCAATAATGCTTTATTGACATTTTTTAAGTGAGTTTCATTGTGGTATACATAAATTACAGCAACCATACGACCATACTGATCTGCACCAGTTTTGTTATCTTCATCTACATAAACTTCCTTATTGTAAACCAGAGAACTTAAATAATTAGTCGCATCATCATATCCCGGTTCATAGCTCTCAGGGGCATCAATATCGGCAAGTCGTATCCTTCCCACTGAAGTTACATCAAGCGTATCACCATCAACAATATAATAAGCTGTACCAGTACTATCAATTTCCCAAGCATTTCCTTGTACACTATAGAAGTTTAAGGAAATAATTATTATAGTTACTGATAAAAGCACAAAAAATAATTGATTGCCCTTTTTACTCATCCTATTAGAAGCTCTTTTTTACATAAATTTAGATTCCATATCTATATGCACAATATACTTATGTGTTTATTATGAAGTTTATTAAAGAAATATAAAAGTGTTAACATTTTTGTATCGTTTTTTCAATTAGATTTTGATAATAAATCATTTTTTGGTTTCACTTTTTCTCTTTATAAATAAACAAATTATATTGATTCATGAAGAAAATGATAGTTAATCAAATAGAATTTAGAAGAAACCTAAAAACAAAACGTTATTTAAATGGGCAGCTTGCAGTTTATATTTATGATTCCCGCAAAGAACCCTTGGCTGAGCTTTCTATTATGCATAATTCAGTTGAACTAGCACCGAATGAATTTATCTTGAAGGATTACTCTGAAAATGAAGATATAGTAAAAGAAATTGTTAACTCCCAACTAATAACTCCAACAGATAGGTTTGTTTTAATTGGTTCCCATTTTTGCCCAATTTATGAAATAAAATCCTAACTTTGATATGATTCCAAAGTTTTTGTTAATTTAGTTGATTTATTCGCGCTTAAAACTAATCTTTTTTTAGAACGAGTTATGCCTACATATAGTAACTGTCGATCTTGATTTGATTTAAAGGTATCCAATTCAGGGATAATAATAGTTTCAGATTCTAAACCCTTAGTCCCATGAAGTGTCCCTATTAATAATCCGGGTGATTTATAATTATAATCCTGTAAGTCTTTCCAGTCAATACCATAATTTTTAAGATGTTCGAAAAATGGGTGTTTATAGTTTATCTTTTTCATATTAAGTTTAAAAAGTACTAAAATTTCTTGAGGATTCTTTAAAAAACGAGATATCTTTTCTGCAAGTTTTTCATATTCTTCTTCTCGATCTTCACATATGAAAATCTCAATTTGTCCATGATTTCCGATAAATTGTTTTGTTGATATAAACTCATCAAATTGATCTATTAATGTTATTATGTTTTTAGGTAAAACTTTTTGAGCTAAGATCCCTATTTCTATAGGAATTCGATAAGACTTGGTAAATCTTTTAACTCGCCCTATAGCTTGGATTCCAACGCTAGCCCACGTAAATCTCTTTCGAGCATAAATCCCTTGAAGTCCATCACATGTGATCAATAAAGAGTTTGTGTCAGGATTTAGTACTTGCATTATCGGTTTAAACCAAACTTGCTCAAAATCCTGAGCTTCATCAATTAAAATAGCATCATAATATAAGTGATTTGCTCCCTGAGTTTTCAACATTTGCAACAATAATTTTGGCACAAATTCCTGAAAAAAATCATCCTTTCTGTCTTCCTTCTGAGCTTTTTCTTCTGCTTCTTGATAATACGAAGAAAATTCATCATCAGTACTAAGAATAGATTTTCTCACCCATCCGTGAAATGTACTAATGGTTATATCAGCTTCATAATCTAGGGGATTTATCATATTGAAAATTAACTTTCTCAGTAATTTGTTATAACATAAGATCAGAATCCGCCATTTTGGGTGACGCTTAGCTAAAATTCTGGCTCTCGCAATTAAAATAACGGTTTTTCCACTCCCAGCAACTCCAAAAATTAATCGATGTCCTTCGCCTAATTCACGCGCAAATTTTTCTTGTTCTGCTTCTAATAATTGAACCTTATCTTCACAATTAAAATATTCCAATAAATCTTTTTGTTTTAAAGATGGCAATCGACAGGAGGGTATAATATTTGCTCTCAAAATATTATATTTTTCGTCAGAAAGCGCAAAATTCAATGGTAAAATATCATCTATAAATGATTTGAATTTTTCATTTCTACTAAGTGTTTCCTTGAAGCATAACTGGATTTTCATGGGAGATAATTTCCTAATTTCTTCTGCAGCATATCCATCTTTTGAAATTTGACTGAAAACTACTAAAATAATAACTGGTAAATTAGTTCCTTCCGGAAAATGACAATGATTGATCTTATCTTTTATTACACGCCAATATTGATGTATTTGATCAAAGGGATTATCAATTAATACCATCTTCTCATGTTTTAACCTTTCCCATTTCCCTGTTTTTGAGATTGTTTTCAGATATTTCTCAGAATAATCCTTGATTTCTACGATTAAGACTCCGTACTTAGGCGAGAGTAAAAGAAAATCAGGATGAAGCCCCCCAATATTAGGCTCAAAATATCCGAGAATATGGTCTTCTCCAATAAAAACTGATTTAATCCGATTATAAAATGCTCTTTCCCCCTCGGTAGCAGTTAATGGGGGTTTACTTAGGAAATCAACCATAAATCCAACAAAATATTTAGATTTGAGTTTATAAATATATGATCGGTTATTTTCTTATTAAAATTTGAGTAATATTTGAGTAAGTCAATTGCGATTTAAGATTTAATTTTGATTGAAAAAACTCCGAATAAATACAATAAACTTTGAACTGGATTAAAAAAAAAATATTAACATAAGAGAATTTCTACTTTTTTTTTCTAAAACTAAAAAACTTCCACTTTTAACACCGTTTAGGAGTTGCATTATCCTTTTCTAAAATTTTAAATACAATTTCTATTGTTATTTTTCTGTAAAAATTTAAATATAATTTATATAAGATGAGGGATGAAACAATTAGAAAACCGAAAATAAAGGTTTTTATCAGTTATGCAACTAAAGATACTACCAATTTCAAGATTCCGGAAATTGTAGAATATTTAGAATCTCAAGATGCGACTATTGAAAAAGTCTTTTATTGGGAGAGAGATGCAATGGGGGGTCAAAACTTTGATGATTATATGATAAAAAAAATTGCTGATAGTAATTTTATCCTTTTCTTTTGTTCTCAGGAAAGTTTAAAATCTGAATCCGTTCATAATGAGATCGGTATGGCAAAAATGGCCGATAAAGAAATGATGCCTGTTTTTCGCGAAAAGCAGCATATCCCTAAAAGTCTTGAAAGATTTCGTGGAGTAAAGTTTTATGGTAAAGATTTTTTACCCATTCTCGAAGAAATTTTTACACTAATGACAGGAAAAGTCCCTCAAAAAACAGAAATTGATTTACATTACACCTTTATTGAAGTTATGGAAGTTAGCTCACGAGTAAAGAAAACAGAAGTTGCTGAATTACTAAAAGTTTCAGAAGAAGAATTATTTACACTTTTGATAGAATGGAAAAATCTTGGATTTAAAATTGATGGTGATATGATTGTAATGAATGACGTTAAGATGTTAAAAAACGATGTTAAAGCTCAATTACCTTTAAAAACTGACAACAGAGAAGAGAAAGAAAAAGCAGTTAAAAAATCTATAGTTACTCTTAAAGATATAAAAGTAGGGACAACCCTTCCAGATTTACATGGTAATGAAGTTGAGATTACAGCAGCTATTATGAAGAAAATGAAAGCTTTTGAGAAAAAATATAATAAGAATGCTATATGGAGAGGTAAAGTTACTGGAACCTATTTGTACTATCAATATTTTTTGGAAAACTCGCCTAAGAAAAAGTAAATTTGGGTTTTTCGCGGTCAATTAGATGGAAAAAATACTATCAATATGTAAAATCGTGTAAGATTGACCATGTGGTAATTGGTCCAACAGGTGTTTTTTTGATTGAAACTAAAAATTGGAGCCAACAAACAATGCAAAATGCGAGATTTACTCCCCACAAGCAAATAGATCGCGCAGGATATATCTTCTTTATTCATATGATGAATCAATTTAACAGTAAATTTCCAGTCTATAAGGTTGTAGCAACTTATAAGGAACTCCCATAAATCTCCTATAAATACGTAGAGCAACTTACAATTAGAGAGCTTGTTAATTATATTGTTGGAAGAAATGAAAGTTTAAATCCTTCTGATATCCTTAAAATAGTAACATGGCTTCGGGCTTCACCTTTTATTTATAATTCAAGCCGCAAGTTGTTTAAATTTCCAGGTCGTAAACTATTTAAATGGTTTTGATGAATATCACTTCTTTAATTTAAAAAAATCTGCTAAAAGAGCATAAAGGTGAATAGAATCGTTATTCCTCTATATATCACTATAATCCTATTATTAAGATCTCCATAAATCGAGCTAATTTTATTTGCCATACATTGATATTACTTCATATTAAATATATAGACTAAAATGTTAATTTTAGACTTTAAAATTCTTAAAAGATAAGATATTCATTTGTTTTTTATCATGTTTGAATTAACTGAAAAAAATCCCTTTAATGAATTACCTGAAGCACTTGTAGTTGATATGTTAAATCAATGTAATCATATTGGATTGAAATTATCAAAATCATTTCAGAAGCTCTATGAAATTAGGAAAGATATTAGAAACGAATTAAAAGAAAAGAATTTGTTAAAAAAAGATATAGATATAATGCTTCCCCCCACTTATCCTACATGTTGTGCCGTCGACGGCTCATTTTCTATTGAAAAATTACTTTCAACTGATATAGTTGCAGCTGCGGGTGTGGCAGTTGAGGGGTTAGCTCCACCTACAGAAGCCAGATTTTGGCCAAAACCCAGACATGACTCTAAAGTTTTCACTGTTGCACATAACAATACAACAAACTATATAACTAGTGCAATAATGATGTGTATGGAACTATCTCTGGCGGTTAAAGCCCCACATAATATTGTTTTTTTCGATGGTTCATTTGTTACTCCATTGGTATTTATGAACCAAGCATTTAATACATTCAATAGAGCACCAGAGGAATTGAAAGAAGAATTTAAGAAAAGGTTAAAGTTAGCCTTAGCAGCCTACATAAAAGTTATTTTATCAAAAAAAACAGATCAAATTTTTGTAGCAGTACCTAAATATACAACAAGACAGGAAATAACCCATTCTATTTTGAATATGAATAGCAATTATGAAGACAGAGCACTTCTTTCTTTTATATTAAAGCCAGGTGAAGTTGTAGGTCCAACGAAAGTTCAAATGGGTGTTAGAAGTTGGTATATAGAAAATGCTCCGTCTAATTCTGAATCTTTTGTGAAAAAAATTATTAGTTATTTAGAGAAATTATGTATTATTTATTATCGACCATATGATCATCTCCCTGCTTTAAGACTAGAATTATCTCCTCAAGTAATAAATAATAGAAATAGATTTTCAATTTTATTAGAATCAGTAAAGTCCCAATGCAGTGTCCCTGGCCTTATGGAACCATTTCCTTTATATTTAGCAGATAGGATGGTGAAGCATTTAAGAACAGCTTTACCCGCAATTAGAAGAACAGCTACGCAGGAAATGAGTCTTAGTTGGGAGGGGAATTATTCAGATTTATATTTTGCTATGCATGGTTATAGAACAGAATTTGGAAAGTAAGGTGAAAATTTGACAATTATTAAAGAAATATTAGATAATATGGAAAATATTGGTGTAGTAGGTTCCCCTTCATCTACAAGTGAATTATCTGTTGATATTTTAGGAACCGCTGTAAACAAGGGTTTGGTTGGAAAATTCAGTATTCTCAATTATTATCAAGATGGTATGGAGCATTATGCTCTAGGGCAGATTACTGAAATTTTGATGCAGAATTTATGGACTCAGGATCCTACAATGAGAGGAATAATAAGACAAAAGGGAAGGGTGGACCCTATCACAGAAAAACAAGATACCCATATTGCTAAGATGATTGTTAGTTCTGTTCTTGCTGAGGGCGAAAATTATATTGAGCCAAGCATATTTGGAACTGTACCCTCAACAGGAACCCGTATTAAAATTCTTGATAAAAAAATAATGGATGCTTTATTAGTTGATTATCAGGAAGAAATCTTTTATTTAGGTAAAACATATGGTGCTGACTTTAATATGCCAATGTGGTTAAAGCACTTTGGTAAAGGCCAATTTGGGGCAGGTGAAGCTTATCATATTGGTATTTTTGGAAAGACAGGCTCAGGAAAATCTGTGTTAGCAAAGATGATTATTACAGGCTACGCACGTCACAAAAACATGTCGATATACATTTTAGATCCACAGGGAGAATTTTCAACAGAATTTAGCTCAAACTCAGAAATAGTCTCAATAATAAAAAAGAATTTAGAACGCGATATAAAAATATATACTCTACAAAATGTTGTTTTTGATTACAATGAGAGACTTTTAAAGAAGCTAATAGCAAGCACTAATTTTTATGATAAACTTTCAATTTGGTCCAAAAATCATAAAGAACGGTTTATTAACGGATTTATCTCAGTTCTACAAGCAAAGAATACTATTGAGCAGGAAATTAAACCGTGGAATTATTATAAAAGAGACGCTTTTAATAGAATTTGGAGAGAATTTTCAACAAATAAATTTATGGAAAAAGCTGTTGGAACCAAACCTCCAAGAGAAAGGATAAAAACTGCTTGGGAAAATTCAGATCCAAATGAAATGTATGCTATTTGGTCAGGAATTACAAGTCTTTTTAAATATAGAAAAAATAGTATTAAATTATCAGAATTGCTTAAAAAAGGGTCTGAAAAGGGATCTTTAATTATAATTGATTTATCATCAAGGAAAAAACCAAAGGATATTATTTGGAATGAAAAGATTAAATTAATTGCTATTGAACAAATATTAAGTAGGATTAAGAACCAAGCTGAAGAAAAATTTAAAGAAGGTGGAAATCTGAATTCTCTTGTTGTTATTGATGAAGCTCACAGACTAGCACCAAGAGAAAAATCTGAAGATGAAGACATTGAATTAATAAAATCTATTTTTATAGAAGCGGTAAGAACTACGAGAAAATATGGATTAGGCTGGATGTTTATTAGTCAAACTCTTTCAAGTATTCATAGAGAAATATTAAATCAAATTAGGATATTTATATTTGGTTTTGGCCTCGCTTGGGGTTTAGAAAGGTTAGCATTACAAGATATTATAGGAGGTGCTAGAGAAGCCATTAGGTTATATCAGAATTTTAGAGATCCACAAAGTGGTTTAGGAAAAATAGAGTTTCCTTTTATGACGATTGGACCAATTTCTCCTTTATCTTTTTCGGGATCACCGCTATTTTTCAATGCTCTTAATTATTCCGATGAATTTTTAAAAGTAAATTTTAATAAGAAAGATTAAACTCACTAAGAAGATTAAGGTTATTCTTAAAAATAACTGTTTATTAAATATATTAGCTCGATTTGAAAGGGATGAAATATGGGTGTTATAATTAGTTTTATTAATTTAAAAGGAGGAGTTGGAAAAACTACTTGTTGTGCGAATGTGGCTGGAGAATTAGCAAGAGAAAATCGTAAGGTGTTAGTAATTGATGCGGATCCCCAATCTAATCTATCAACATTATTAATGGGACCTAGAAGATACAATGAGAAATTTAACCCAAATAATATGGCAGAGGATAATTACAAGAATACAATCTATCAGATATTTCTAGATGCAATGGAAGAAAAAGAAGAAAATAAATTATTTAATTTAGATACAGCGATAATCAAATCTGTTGTAAGAAAAGAAGTAAAAGGGAGATCAACTCAACCACTAACTCATTTAGACTTACTCCCTTCAACTAATCATTTAATGCAATTAGAACAAAAAATTGTTAATTATGTAAGGTCAAGATTTGCTATACTCAACAGATATTTTACTGAAATCAAAGATTTGTATGATTTTATCTTAATTGATTGTCCTCCTAATATTTACACAACAACTCATAACTCCTTATACGCTTCAGATTATTACATAATCCCAACAATACCAGATTATTTATCTACTAGTGGATTTCCTCTGTTGGTTAATTCACTAAACAGAACGATAGATATTAAGAAAGAAGAGAAGAACAGTTCTGTAGAATTGGCTGGGATAATAATTAATTTACTCGATACAAGAATTAAAGTTCATGAAGAAGGATTAAAAAGAGTAGATCGATATTTAGAATATTTTAAGACACAAAAATGGGTAAGTGAAAATGCAATTAGATTTAAAAGTATAATTACAAATAAAGTAGATATCAAAAAGGCTGCAGGTAATTATTTACCGATGTGTGTTGATAAACCACGTTCTAACTCAACTATGGAGTATAAGAACTTGTGTAGTGAAATCTTAAATCGAATTTCAAATTGATAGATTAAGAGGTTAAAATAATACTAGATACTATCTATAGAAAAATTGATGAAATTAAAAGTTTAATTCAAAATAATTTTCAGCGATATGATTTAAAACAAATTCAAAATTTATTGCTGAAATTAGAACAAGAAATTAAGTTTTGTGTTAAGATTGATGATTTTTTTGTAAAATTCTTTAAATATAATTTTAGAACCGTATCTGATTTAAAAAAATTTTCTAAATCAAAACTAAAACATATTATTAAGAAAACTAAAAGAACTGATATTGAAAAAGAACTAGCAACTATTTCTACTTCTAAAAACTTGAATATTGAAGAATTAAAAAAACTCTCTGGAAAGTCCGAAATTATAACTCAGAAACCAACTAAGACTACAAGAAGAAAGACTCCTGCAAAAACTCAAAAGCTAAAAATTAAAGATCAAACCGCCAGATGGTTAAGCTTAACTAAGGAACAATTAAAACATGAATTAAATGATTTAACAAGATATCCTGATCCAAGAAGTTTGAAACTAGCAGCAGATTCTATTCTCAAACCCAATGAAAAAAGAATGAAATCAAGAGCTAAGATAATAAATGCAATAATTCATAGAACTTCAGAGGAAAAAGCAATAGCACATCTAGGACGTTAATCAAAATGTTTTTTCATGAGGAAGAAAATAAAATTACCGAAAAGGAAATTCAAATTTTATACCAAACTCATCCTTATTTAATTGAAAAAGTATTTTTAAGCCAACATGTTATACCACAATATTCTTTACCCTCTGGGTTTGCTGATATTGTTATAATTTTAGAAAATGAGGTTGTTATAATAGAATTAAAAGTTGAACATCTCAAATATGCCCATTTACTACAATTAAATGGCTATCTAGAAGATATGAAAAATGAAATAAAAAATGAAAAGGATTTAAGGGGAATTTTAATCGGAAAATCTCCTAAAGATGATTTAAATAACGCGATTTCTAACCTGAAATTTGAAATTAAATATTTAATCTTAAACAGAGATGTGTGCATTAATATTAAAATATGTAATAAATGTAGATTAGCCAATAATATCAATAATTCAGATTGTGAATATTGCTTAGATAGTTCATTTTTATAATAGATTTAGTTTGAAAATTAAGGGATTTTAACTCATTTTAGATCTTATTCTCAAAAATTAGACAAAAATTTATAATTCTCTAAATACTAAATTTATTATTCTAAAGATTTATTTAGAGGGTGAATTATGACTATAAGACATAAAGTATTTGTAAGTTATCATCATGAAAATGATGAGAGATATAAAGTAATATTTGAAAAGATGTTTGGAGATGTTTATATCTCTAAATCTGTAGAAATAGGAGATATAGATCCAAATTTAAAAACTGAAACTATAAGGCAGAAGGTAAGAGATGAATTTTTAAGAGATTCATCTGTAACAGTTGTCCTTGTAGGTAAAGAGACTTGGAAACGAAAACATATTGATTGGGAAATATCCTCGAGCATTCGTCATACTCAATATAACCCAAGATCAGGACTTTTTGGAATAATTCTTCCCACTCATCTAAATTATGGTAAAGATACATATAATCGATATCTAATCCCACCTAGGTTATATGATAATATTAAATGTGAATTTTCAAAGATTTATGACTGGTCTGATAATATTAATTCAATCAAAAATTGGATTAACCAAGCATTCTTAAGAAAGGACAAGATAAATCCCGATAATTCTAGGGATTTATTCAAAAATAATCGTTCAGGATCGCAGTGGGCCTAAAAAGATAAAAAAACATAAAATGTATTAAAATAAATAGAAATTATAATAGAAATTAAGATAATAAGAATTATAGTAAAAGAAATTCAATATTTAAAACAATATTTTATAGTAAATAACCTTAGAAATTTTGATAAATATGAAATGGATTGAGTGGTTAAAGAAATGGAAAATGTCCCATCTTAAAATTAAAATCCCTTTCCTAGAAATGGAATTTAGTCCAAAAGATGTAGATAAAGATGCAGCCTGGGATTTATATATCGAATTACTAACTAGAATTACAATACAACCAATGAAAACTGAACATGGCGATGAAGAAATCGCATTGAAAAGCATTTATTCACTATTCCCATCTACTAGAGCGGTGATAAAGAATTATGGACGAGGTTGTATAGAATTTACTAAAATTGCGGTTGTTGTATTAAATCAAATTATTCGTCCCTTCACAGCAAAATGGCACAAGTTAAGCCTTCAAGAGGCATTCCTTAAAAAAGAACAATGCGAGATTTTTAGACATGAATTATCAGATTTACAAGTTCATTTAAAAAATTATACGAAAATGCTTGCTGATATGGCTGGTGTTGAGGATTTAACTGAACTAGAGGATTAAATAAGTAAAAAGATAGAACTTATTAATAATTCTTGTATATTATTATTTTAAATTTAATTTAATAATCCTTTTGGAGGGTGATAGATTGTCAAAAAGGCACAAAGTTTTTATTAGCTATCACCATGAGAGAGATCAAAAGTATAGAAACTTGTTTGAAAGTATGTTTGGTAAAAGCTATATATCGAAATCGGTTGCTATTGGAGAAATCAATTCAAAGTTGAAAACTGAAACAATTAGGAGGAAAATTAGAGATGAATATTTAAGAGATTCATCTATAACAGTTGTTCTTGTAGGTAAAGAGACTTGGAAACGAAAACATATTGATTGGGAGATTTCATCAAGCATCCGTCACACCCAAAATAATCCAAGATCAGGGCTTCTTGGAATAATTCTTCCCACGCATCCAGATTATAAAAAACCGAAATATTCTCCTTATAGAATTCCTCCAAGATTATATGATAACATAAGATGTGGATTTGCTAAAATTTACAATTGGTCTAATAATGTGTATACTATTAAAGATAGAATTCATAAAGCTTATTTACGTAAAAACAGAACTCTACCAAAAAATTCACGGGCTTTATTTGCTAAAAATAGATCGGGAGTTAGATGGTACTAATACGCTATTGACGTTAGAGTTCGTGAAACGGTTACAAATTAAAAATCTTAAATAATTCTCTTAAGCTAAGAAACCAAGTGAAATTTAATATAAATATTGCAAAATTTCTTAAATAATTTCATAAATAGAAACTTGGAAATCAATATAAATAAAGATTACGTGAAATAACCGAAAGATTTACTGAAAAAAATCGATAACTAGATTTATTGTATAATAATGTTTGTTACTAATAATATTAATAACCCAAGAATTAAAGAGAGATAAAAATATACTTCCGTTTTTGAAAAAATAGCTTTTAAGATATTTCTAGACCTATCTTGATATTTATCTGTCTTCATATCAAAGAGTAAAATTTTAACTCTTAAATCGGAATTGTTAAATTTTTCAACATTTTCTTCATAAAGTATTCTATATAATCTTTCAAGCTTAAGATAATATGAATCTAGAATCCAGAAGATCAAAACTATCCCAATTAACACTGAAAATATTATTGAGTTAATTATTGAAAAAGTTAAAATACTTATACTTCCAATAAGAGTAATAGCCCATGTCTTTATCAAAAAAGAGTTTCGTGCTAATCTATCGATCGTGCTCTGTATTATCTTAAAATATTCTATGTAATAAGAAGAATTAAGTTCGTTACTATCTACCATATTTTTATTATAAAAAGCAAAAAATTTATAAATTTTTATTTTGCAATTCACAAAAAAGCGAAATCAAATAAGTGATTATTATTAGAGTATTCTTAAGCTATAAATGGGAAGATAGAGAATTTGCTGATGGATTAAGGGGTACTTTTTTAAATCCAAATAATGAATATAGACATGTTCCTTATAGTGAGAGAGAAGATTACAGACAACAAGGTGAAAATGCTATAAGAGCATATTTGAGAGAAATAATTAATGAATGTGATGCACTGATTTGTCTTATCGGCCAAAATACACATAATAGTAAGTGGGTTGCATATGAACTAGGAGTAGCAAGTTCTCAAGATAAAAAAATTGTACCTGTAAGAATTCGGAATACAAATGGAGGAGCACCTAGGTTAATCAGAGAAAGAGACATTGGTATAATCAAGTGGGATTCAACGTTAATCAATAATGAACTGAGCAAATAATAAGAATACTAAATATCTTTTTTTTATAATAAAAAATTATACAGATTAACAATTGAATCATAAATCATTTTATTTTTACACTATTATCTTTTTTTAATTCTGGAATAAATTGTATTAACAACTCAAATAATAGATTGGAAGATAATATGGCAAAAAAATCAAAAAAAAAAATAAAAGTTTTGGTTGCTCATGATAATAGATTAGGACCTTCAACGACAAAAGCTCATAAGTTCGCTGAAAAAATATCAAAAGATCCAAATTTTGAAACGATTCTTGATAAAGAATACTGGGATCCAATGGAAAAAACATCAAAAACTGAAACTAACAGAAGAGAAAGAACAATGGTAAAAAAATCTGATGTTGTTGTACGAATAGTTCCTGCTCCTTCTAAAACTGGGCAACCTCGTCATGATGGTGCTCAATCAGAAGTCCGTAAAGCTATAAGAGCGAGTAAACCGGTTCTTGAGATATATGAAAGAGGAGCACGAGATTCTCCTAATAAACCATTATCCCAAAAGAATTATAGTAAAAAAGTAGAAGTACATATAAAGGAAGGAGAGACCCTTGAGAAAGCTTTTAAAACGGGAATAAAAGAACTAAAGAAAAAAGAATTATTATAGCCTTTTTTTATCTACATAACAGATGTTTTAATTGTTTTTAAATATATAATAAACAATATAAAAAGAGACTTATTAAAGGCTAGCGGATTATATTTTGAATTGGATCCTGATTTGAAGGGGCGTTTGATATAAAGGTCGCTGAATTTGATGATGAGCTCATGAAAAAGAAACATAAACCGTTCTATGCGTTTAATCAATTTTTTGGGGCTGGTGGCGAACCTAAAGAATCCGAACTCGAGAAATTAAAATCCAACAACAAATTATTAACGATTTTTCAAGCAATATATGATAAGAACTTAATGTAGATAAAAATTTAAATAAAGCAAATATACTAAATATTTACTTTTTTAAAAAAAAGGGTGATCTTAATGAAGAAAGCAACAGAAGAAAAAATGCAGATATTTTGGACAAAGAAATCTAAATTCGAATCAAAAACAAATGATCCCTTAGGTTTTAATTTTAGAATTAAAATAAAATTATTTGATAATCTATTCCTTGGTTTAACCAATCCAGTAACTAGGGCGAAATATTACATCCTCTATCCAAGGTTTATTCAATCATTGGAGAGAGATAATAAGTTAAATATCTCTAATTTTCTCAGATTAGAAAGAGCGTACTTAATTGCTACATATCAGCATCAGAATGAGGAACGCGAAATGGATCATTCAGGTATTTTGGGAAAAGTTGCTGCCTCGAAATTAACGGACGAGGATATAAAAGCATTCGATTTTAAAATATTTAAGAATAACCAATCGGGATACAATCAATTAAGAGGAAATCTCGTTAATATCGGATTAATTAGAGGTGGAAGTAAAGTTGATTTTAATGATAAACTAACATCATTAGGTCATTATTTAATTGATAATAACTTGATCAATACCAATAATAACAATGAGAATCTGATTAAAGATTTTAAAAAAAATGAATGCTTATGCGAATTGTCTAAACGAGACAAGTTATTATTAAGAAAGGTCTTGTCAGGAAATTTTCACGTAAAACAACTGAAAGATGGAGATTATGATGTAATACCCGATGACAACATTGATAAAGACTTCCAATTCTCAAAGCTTATAAAAGGAATAGATGATCGAGAGGTAATATCCATTCTTGGAAAGATCAGGTATCACTCCTTAATTTTAATTTTATCAATATACGATAAAAAACCAGTTAAATTCCTCCCAGAATTCATAAAAAATTGCTTTTCTGAAGAAAAAAAGTATAAAAAAATTCGAGGTTTATGGAGATTCTACTTTCTCGTGTGTGGATTTCATGAAATATGTGAAATGACTCTTTACCTAATTAATGAGATATTGAAAAATAAATGGGATGGAAGTGAAAACCAAGAAGTCTCTCTCACTATTGAAGAAATAATAAAATTTTTTGAAGAAAATTTAGTTTTAAAACCTAAAAGGAAGTATTCGAATTTTACAGAAGTTATTGAGGAATCCTTGAAAATAATTAAGAGTGTAGAAGAAAACAAGGAAGAAAACCTTAAAAAATTACCTAATTTTATTAAAGAGTATTATAGGATACTTTATTTTAATTTTATACAAGAGTCTGAGGAATTAGTTCAGTTCTTAACTAATTTTGATGCGCCAACAACTAATCATACCTTAGATTCATTTCTAAAGTTCTATGATAAAAATAAAACTTTAGAAGACTTTGAATATGTTTTTAAATTCTTTAAAGATTTTTGCCTACCACGGCAGAATCATATCAATATATACCGTAACTATAGAGGAAAGGAACGTGTATTGTTATATCAAACTGAAATAAAGATTATATCCAAATTCTCGAGTACTGATAATTTTAAACCATCGAATGTTTTAACTCAGACCAAATTGACTAATAATTTAATGAAAATTATAACAGATTTAGGTTTAATTCAAGAAAATAAAGAAGGTTTAACTGGAGAGAGAAAAAATAACATAGAATTAACTGAAGAGGGAGAGAAATTTTTAGAACAATATCATGAATGAAGAAAAAAATCTTTTACAAGATATTATAGAAGAAAATTCCAAAAATGATTATCATTTTGCTGTAATATTAACATACCAGTTTAAACTACGGTTTTTTGAAGACTATTTGATTCGATATTTACCGAAAGATATTTATTTATTAATTGATGAGAATGTCTACGATGATAATGTGAAGAAAAACCCCCCATCAAGCAAGTTTTTAAATCAGTTTAAAAATAAAAGAATTAAAATAAATGGAAGTAGAGGTGTTTTTCACCCTAAATTATTACTCTTCTACGGAGAAGAGAAATGTTGTTGTTATATTTTAAGTGCAAATCTTACAAAAAGCGGTTATACTCATAATTTAGAATTAGTTTCAAAATTTTATGATTTTGATATTATTCTTCAGGTTGTACAAATCCTGAGAAAAATATTAAAAAATTGTAAGGGGACCGCTACAAGGGATTTAATGAAAAAACTAATTAATTTTAAAAAATGGGAAAAAGAGGAGATGAGTACCGAACATCAGATTTTTTCAAATGAATCTGAACCTTTAATTAGTCAATTCTCAGATTGCATTAAAAATATGAAATTTAAGGAATTTTATGTTAGCTCACCTTATTTAGATAATAATCCACAAGACATTATTGATACCTTAGGAAGATTAAAAGTGGAAAAAAGATATTTTATACTACAGAATAACAATTATTTCACCATTGAAGCATTAAAGGCTTTTAGTGTGGCTAAATATGACTTTTTATTATTTGAAAACGTTAGATTCTTACATGCTAAATTCCTATATTTAATAGGAGAAGAGAGCGATTATCTTTTATTAGGGAGTGCGAATTTAACCAAGCAGGCAATGATGAAGAGATTTAGACAAGGAAATTATGAATTGTGCGCGCTCTTAAAAATACCCTCGGATTATTTTAAAGAGAGTTACCTTAAATTCTTAGAATTAAGAGATTTTGAAAATATCCATGATCTAAAGTATAGTACTAAAGAAATAGCAATTCCAGAATATAAGAATACTCCAAGAATAATTGAGACATATATAAAAAATGATAAGTTAACGATAGAAGTTTTTGGTGATTATAAAGACTACGTTATCTATATTTATAACACTCAGGATGAGTTAATTAAGACTTTAAATATAGAAGAATGCCAAATTATAGAAGAAGATGGTTTTCACAAAATAATTATTAACTTTTCATTTGAGAGAGATTTATATAGAATATATCTTAAGAAAGGGGATTTAACATCAAAAGTTAGCTACTTCACAACAGAATTAAAAGAGTTTTCAATTGGGAATTTTAGTAGAGAGATTTTTGGTGAAGATTTTCAAAATATTAATTATCCTCTTCTTTATAAGATCGCAGAGAGACAATTTTACACGATTATAGGAAAAATAACTAGATTAGGACCTGGAACATTAAGATTACCAAAATTGAAACAAAAATACCAAAGGACGCTTTCTGATCTATTCAAACTATTACAAAGAGGACTAAAAAAAATCAGGGAATATGTTGAAAATATAATTTCTAGCGATTTAGAAAAAGAATCAGATAATAATCTTGAAGAAAATGAGGATAGCTATATAATTGAAGATTTAATAACATGGGAATTTGAAATTATCCTAAGTCTTCCCCTAAGCAATGATTATATTGAAATTAAAATAGAATTATTAGAAGATTTTCTTTTTACAATTAGAGAATTGAAAAAGATAAAAGAATTTTTCAATTTTAATCTTAAGGTCTGGGAATTACTTTCTTTATTAATATTTTATAAAAATCATATAATAATGGAGAGGAGGAAAAATCCTGTTAAACTATATAGTGTTATGAAAAAAGCTTTAATAAAATTTGAAGAAAAGTCTGAAGAATTACATAAACAGCTCTTAAGCAATTTAAAACATAAATTTAATTTAGGATTAATTAAAAAAATTGAAAATGATGATTATATCGATTATGAATCTATAGAAATTTTAACAATGATTCTTGAAGTATTTTCTAGTTTTGAAAGCCAAGGTTTAAGCTTTAGTAATCAATCATGGTTTTCTTTAGAAGAATCCAATGAAATCGACAATAGTTTTATTAAAGAACAATATAAGAATAAGAACTTTGCCTTTTGTCCCGATTGTGATACACTTCTTCAACTTAAATCGGTTAAAAAAACTATATTCCTTTACTGCCCGAGTTGTAGTCATTATTATGTAATATAAGCGTCTCTGTTAATTCAAATTAAGTGGCTTAAATATACCTTTTGATATTTATTATAGTATATATCAATTTTTTTTCTTTATAATATAAGAAAAGAATTTCTTTACTAATCCTTTTTTTAGAATGATAAAAGATCGTGAAACGGTTACAGAACCTAAAGTAAATTATAAATCAGTTTACATTAACGTTAAGGATAGTAAAGATGTAGTTTATCATGCCAAAGATCGAAGAACAGACTGTGAATATATTTCGGGATGGCATTTCAATAATTTCTCAAAATCGAAAACGATTATTTTTTGCCATAGTAACACTGGAAATTTGAGTCATCGGCGATATATCATAGATATCTGCACAAAATTTAAAATGAATTTATTAGTTTACGACACAAGGGGCTATGGAAGGAGTGACAATTTACCTAATAAATCCTTCCTTCGCGAAGATGGAGAATTAGCTTATGAATACATTCGTTATAACTGTAAGATTCCTTATAAAAATAT
>SDBT01007054.1_pt1 | contig 18543 bp, 17 predicted proteins | sample 2277101 | NCBI WGS metagenome assembly SDBT01 (sample SAMN10404973, study PRJNA504765) | marine sediment metagenome | isolation source: marine sediment core GS10_PC15, 103 cmbsf | place: Arctic Ocean: Southern Knipovich Ridge | collected 2010
GTACGCAATATCGCTGAAAATAAAAAAAAAGAGGCTGAACGATTACTCAGAGAAACAAACAGATATTACGATTCCTTATCTGACAAAGACTGGCAGAGAGTTTTCTCTTCTCAAAGAGAGCGACCTTTAAGAATTCTCTTAAACACCACCAGATTCTCCACCTTTATTCAGTATTGCACAAGAGATGTTGCCCAGGGATTTGAAGCGTTGGGTCACCAGACCAGGACGGTAATTGAGAAATCCGATACGGAACGTTTTTCTCTCCTGGAAGTCCTGCGGAATCTGCATTCCTTCCAGCCGGACATGATATTTGGCATAGACTGGTTGCGAGCATCTTATGGCCCTTTGTTCCATAAAAACATTCCTTTTGTCTGCTGGGCGCAGGATTGGTTGCCTAATCTTTTTAATCAGCAAGCGGCAAAAAGAATAGGACAGAGAGATGTAGTTCTGGCGGTGTATAACAATTATAGACAACGGCTGCTTAACGTAGGGTACACTAATGAGCACTTGACTTATCTCCCTGTCCCTACAAATGACAAACTCTATCATCCAATGAAATTAAGTAAGAAAGAGACGGAAAAATACCACTGTGAGCTTTCGTTTGTTCATCATGGTAGTAATCCTCCAGAAAAGGACTTCGCGGATTTATTAGCTCGATTTAGTGATTTAAGAATAGAGGAAATCCTAAAAATAATGTTCGAATTAGTTAAAGAGCGGTTCTATAATGGAAGCGATTGCTACAGTGAGGAAGATTATGAATCCCTCTTATTGGAGGCTGAAGAGAGAAAAGGGAGCAGGATAGAGGATAGTAAAGTAAGGACAGAGGTGTTGTGGTATTTCTACGAGACGATTGGAAATAGATTCTTCAGGCAACTCCCTCTGGAATGGATTGTCAAAGAGGGATACGATCTAAAGCTCTACGGAAGAGGTTGGAAGAATCATCCCCGTTTATCAAAGTACGCACAGGGGCCAGCTAAGAACGGCCAGGAGCTATGTAAAATCTATAGTTCCTCCCAAATTAACCTTCAGCTTTTGCATGCAAGAAACCTTCACCCAAGACTGCTCGATGGCTTGGCATCAGGAGGATTCTTCCTACTTAAATATCATCCCACCGACTACGAGGAAGGAGATCTCGCTAGTTATTTTGATATGAACAGAGACCTTATCCGGTTTAAGGGCAAAGACGATCTTTTAAGGAAAGTAAGGTTTTATTTAGATCATCCGGAAGAAAGAAGGTCAATTACTGAAAGAGCTCGGAAAAAGGTGCTTGAAAAACTGACCTATTCTGTCAGTATGCAATTTGTCATAGATAAAGTAAGAGAGCGGATTGAAAGAAACTGAGGCAACAATAAGGCTATCCATTGTAGGTAGGTTGGGTGTCTACCCCCTGTCTAAAGGTGTTGAGTCTTTGTATAGCTTATCAAGAAAATGTAACAAGGTAGCCGTAACCTTCAGGTTGCGCTTGTTTTCGCAGGCTGAAGCCTGCGGCTACCAGATCATAACTGGGCAAGTTCACTTGCCCTTGAATAATTTATGAATTCCTATGTCTCAAGGAAGAAAGTTATTATGATACAGCAAGTTCTGGTAACCGGTGGAGCAGGATATGTGGGTGCCGTGCTGGTGCCCAGGTTACTGAGCAAAGATTATCGGGTCAGGGTGTTAGATTTGTACATGTTTGGTGAGCACGTATTGGATGGAGTTAGAAATCACCCCAACCTAGAACAATTCAAGGGAGACATTCGCGATCAGGCTCTGCTCAGGCAGGTTCTGCGAGGTTGCGATGCGGTCATCCACCTAGCCTGCATCTCCAATGACCCATGTTTTGAGCTCAACCCTGCCCTCAGTCGTTCTATCAACTACGATGCTTTCGGTCCTTTGGTGCGAATGAGCAAAAAAAACGGTGTCAGACGCTTCATCTACGCATCCTCATCCAGCGTTTATGGCATTAGTGATAATGAAAATGTAACTGAAGACCATCCATTGGTTCCCCTCACAGACTACAGTAAATATAAAGGTCTCTGTGAACCCATTTTGATTGACCAACAGTCATCCGATTTCACTGTCGTAGTCATTCGACCAGCAACCGTTTGCGGTTACTCACCTCGGCAGCGACTGGACCTCACCGTGAATATCCTGACCAACCACGCCGTTAATTTAGGTCGTATCACCGTATTTGGCGGAGAACAAATGCGGCCCAACATCCATATTGACGATATGGCTGATCTTTACCTGATGTTCCTGGAACTCCCCGACGAACTGATCGCCGGAAAAATCTACAATGCAGGATACGAAAATTACACAATTACTGAGATAGCGAAGATGGTTCAGGATGTGCTGCAAGAAGAAATATCAGGAAGAGAGCAGATTGAGATTGTGACTACCCATACCAAGGATTGCCGTTCTTATCACATCTCATCGGACAAAATTAAGCGTAAGCTAGGATTTGTGCCCAAACGGAAGATCGAAGAGGCGGTACGTGATCTGGTAGCCGCGTTCCGAAACGGCAAGATCCACAACTCGATGACCGATGTCCGCTACTATAACGTCAAGATGATGCAGCACTTGCAACTGAAATAGGATGGAGATCCATGGAAGCTGAAACTTTGAAGCAATTGTACTATCAGATGCTCCGTATTCGCATGATTGAGGAAAAGATTGTTGAACTCTATCCAGAGCAAGAGATAAGGTGTCCGGTCCATCTCTGTATTGGCCAGGAGGCTGTTGCCGTAGGTGTGTGTGCTAACCTGTCTGGCGGCGACTACGTGCTCAGTGGCCACCGATCGCACGGGCACTATTTGGCCAAAGGTGGTGATCTCAAGGAAATGATGGCGGAGCTATATGGGAAAGCAACTGGATGCTCCCAGGGTAAAGGCGGTTCTATGCATCTGGTGGATCTCTCCACAGGATTTCTCGGTGCTACACCAATCGTCGGCAGCACAATCCCTATCGCGGTCGGGGTCGCACTAGGGTCGGTGATGCACGGTGATCGACGCGTAACAGTGATCTTCTTTGGCGAGGCTGCAACCGAAGAGGGTGTGTTTCACGAGAGCATGAATTTCGCCGTTTTGAAAGAACTGCCAGTGATATTTGTCTGTGAGAACAACCTCTATTCCGTCTACTCTCCCCTCTCGGTTCGTCAGCCTCAGGGTAGAGAAGTATTTTGGTTGGCTAGGGGACACGGCATGGAGAGCTACCAGAGCGACGGCAATGATGTCATTGAAGTTTGTAAGTTGGCGGAACAGGCTGTTCACAAGGCCAAGCAGGGTGGGGGGCCCACGTTCCTGGAGTTCAAAACTTATCGCTGGCGGGAGCACTGTGGTCCCTGCTATGACAACGACCTGGGTTATCGAACCGAAAGCGAGTTCCAAGAGTGGAAACGGCGTTGCCCGATTAAGATGTTAAAGGAACGCTTGTTGAGGGACAGCATTCTTTGCAGCCAGGATATTGACGCCACCGTTGGTGAAGTGGAAGCTGAAATAAATGACGCAGTTATGTTCGCTAAGGACAGCCCCTTCCCGGAAGAGCGGCTTCTCATGGAACATATCTACGCTCCGTAGGTCATAAGGGGAGATCTTAACTGATGAGTAGAGAGCTGAAATTTTCTCAGGCTATCAACGAAGCCACTGACCTGTGCATGGCTAAAGATGCGGCTGTCTATATTATGGGTCTGGGGGTTCCTGATCCCAAGGGCATTTTTGGCAGTACTCTTGGTCTGAAAAAAAAATACGGCAATAAGCGGGTCATGGACATGCCGACGTCCGAGAACGGCATGACCGGAGTGGCTATCGGATCAGCTCTGGTAGGGATGAGGCCGATTATGACGCATCAACGTATTGATTTTGGTCTGCTGGCCGTGGAACAGATCGTCAATCAGGCTGCCAAGTGGCATTACATGTTCGGCGGGCAGATGAGCGTCCCGCTGGTGATGCGGGTGATTATCGGCCGGGGCTGGGGGCAGGGCCCGCAACATTCTCAAAGTCTTCAAGCCTGGTTTGCCCATGTTCCAGGCCTCAAGGTGGTTATGCCCGCAACACCCTATGACGCCAAGGGACTGCTCATTTCGAGTATCGAGGACAACAACCCGGTGATTTTCATCGAGCACCGCTGGCTCCACAACATCACGGGACATGTGCCAGAGGGAGTGTATCGCGTGCCCCTTGGACGGGCGAGAGTAGTTAGGAAAGGGAATGATATAACTATTGCAGCTATATCGTACATGACTGTCGAAGCCCTCCGGGCGGCCGAGATGTTGGTGATGGATGGTGTCAAGGCAGAAGTCATAGATATCCGTACACTCAGGCCTCTGGACGATGGTTTGATTCTAGAATCAGTACGCAAGACAGGGCGGTTGCTTGTGGCCGACACTGGTTGGAGGATGTGTGGGTTTGGAAGTGAAGTTGTAACTCGCGTTGTGGAAAACGCGTTTAGTCAGTTGAAGAGTCCTCCTCGGCGCATTGCACTACCTGATTGCCCTACGCCTACGACCCGAGCTTTGGCTGACAAGTACTATCCACGAGCGATTCATATTGTATCGGCTGCCAGGAAAATGTTGGGGTTTAGTGTTGATAGTCGTGTGGAACATACGACAGGATCTTCGCCGGTTGATATTCCAGATAGAAGTTTCACTGGTCCGTTCTGATAGTCGGTTTTCATTCGAGGAGTTGAGCGACAACCCAAGGCAATCGAGGTTTTTAGAATGTTTCAGAAACGCAAGATCGCAGTCATTGGTAGTAATTCATTCTCTGGGAGCTATTTCATTGACTTGCTTTTAGATGATGGCCAAAATGAAGTCATTGGTATCAGCCGCTCGCCGGAAAAAAGTGCATTATTTCTTCCCTACAAATGCCGCTCCAAAGCAAATTTCAAGTTCTACCAGATGGACTTAAACAGAGATATGTCACAGATTATCGAGCTGCTGGATTTTTTTGAACCGGAGTATATAGTGAATTTCGCCGCGCAGAGTGAGGTCGCACCTAGTTGGGAGCATCCCGAGCAGTGGTTCCAGACCAATGTGGTGGCCCTTGCAAAACTGACCAACGCCTTGAAGGATCGGAACTATCTCAAGCGCTACGTGCATATTTCTTCACCTGAGGTCTATGGCACCTGCGAGGGTAGTGTTACAGAATCGGCGCCACTGAATCCCAGCACCCCATACGCTGCCTCAAAGGCTGCTGCAGATCTTTTTTTATTTACCCTAGCCAGGAAGTTCCAGTTTCCCCTGATTATAATTCGCTCCACCAACGTCTATGGAGCACATCAGCAATTGTGGAAGATCATTCCCAGGTCGATCATCTATCTAAAGATGGGGAAAATGATACAGTTGCACGGCGGGGGGATAGCAGTTAAATCGTATATCCACATTCGTGACGTATCGCGTGGAGAACTAGCTGCCATGGAGAAAGGTTGCCCAGGAACTGTCTATCATCTCTCGCCAGAGAAAGCCTATGAGGTGTGTGACATCGTGCGTATGATCTGCGAGCTTATGGGGCGTGACTTTGAGACATCTACGGTCGTAGTAGGGGAGCGATTGGGCCAGGACGCTGCGTACGTTATTGATTCTACCCGAGCGCGCGAAGAGTTCGGTTGGCACCCGAGCATTTCGCTGAAAGAGGGACTTACTGAGATGATTGATTGGGTGGAAGACAATGGGGAGCAGGTTCGACAAGGGCCGTTGGAGTACGTTCATAGATACTGAACCTGTGGTCGTTGCAAAACGAGAGGTCTGCCCAGCCGGCGCAAGAATACAGTTTGTGAACGAAAGGAGATATCTGTCAGTGATCAAGAAAGACCGCTCAGCCATCATCATTGCTGCTTCGAGCGACATTGGTACAGCAATATGTAATAGATGGAAGTCTAATGGTTGGGATGTGTATGGCACTTACCGAACTAAATCCCAAGCGATTGAGGAACTAAATACTCTGGGTGTTAAACTTGTTCACTGTGATCTCTCAAATTTTACATCAATCAGTGATGCCTGTTCTAATCTACGGAAGATTTGTCCACAATGGGATGTCTTAGTTATGTGTCCAGGCACGCAGAATCCAGTCGGTCCCTTCAATGAATGTAGCTTTGACGAATGGGAAAAATCGGTAAGGGTGAACTTCACTAGCCAAATACGGATCATCCATGAACTGCTACCATCTAGACACGTTGGATTTGCTCTTGGGCCTTGCGTCCTTCTCTTTGCTGGCGGAGGAACGAACAACGCTCCTGTCAACTACTCGGCATATATTATCTCGAAGATAGCCCTGATCAAAATGTGTGAGCTGCTGGATGCTGAAATCTCCGATACGCGCTTCGTGATTATCGGTCCTGGCTGGGTGAAGACAAAGATACATAACTCGACATTAAAGGCAGGCGCACGAGCCGGTACTAACTATCAGCGTACGACAAAGAAACTGGCTAGTGACGGATGTACCCCGATGGATCGAGTCTTGGACTGTTGCGATTGGGTGGCGGACGCTTCACGTGAATTGATAGGTGGACGCAACCTTAGCGTGGTGTTTGACATGTGGGGAACTGAAGAATTGGCGAAAATACTGGCCGAAAATTCTAACGTGTACAAACTAAGAAGATATGGCAATGACTGGTTAATAAAGAATGAGCACTAAGGAGAGTGACATGAATTCTAATTCTATTCTTGAAAGTCTTTTTTTGGCACTCCCATCACTGAGTAATCAACATGCCCCTGGGTCAAAAGTATACGCTCTACTCAAACAAGTAGCTCGCAGAGAAATTGAGAGCTTGTTTTATGAACATGACCCCAAAGTAAAAGAATTTAAGCCATTTGGAGAGTTGGTATTCCCATATCATAAAATGGGGGACGTTGACTCGCTAAATCTATTTGATCTTGATGAACTCATCATTTTTAGCTTTTATTGGATAAACCGTAGAAGATATCGACGTGTTCTGGACGTGGGTGCCAATATCGGACTTCATTCAATCATCTTGAATAAGTGCGGGTTTGAAGTCCGTGCTTACGAGCCTGATCCTCAGCACTTTGAAATCCTACAGAGAAATCTGGCATTGAATGATTGCTCCAATGTACGAGCGTTTAATGCTGCTGTTTCTAGCAAGGCAGGTGAAATGGAGTTTGTAAGGGTGCTGGGTAATACAACAGCAAGTCATCTCGCTGGTTCCAAAGCTAATCCTTACGGTGACCTTGAAAGATTTGCTGTCAAGGTTGAAGGCATTGAACCTCTCGTAACTTGGGCCGATTTAATAAAGATTGATGTTGAAGGACACGAAAAAGAAATCTTTTTGGCTACTAATCGTGACCATTGGCTAAGTACAGATGCCCTGGTTGAAATCGAAAACGAAAGCAATGCTGGCTCTATCTATGAGCACTTCACAGCTTTAGAGGTTCGGCTTTTCTCCCAGAAAACTAATTGGCAAATAGTGTGTGGTGTTGATGATATGCCAACTAGCTATCGTGAAGGTACACTTTTTGTGACTTGTAAGAGTGAGATGCCATGGTGAGGATACATCTCAAATTCAGGAGGGATTGATACTATGGGATATAACAAAAAATTAAGAAAAGAGATAGCTTGGATGACATACAATGGAAAAGAGGGACACATTCCTAGTGCGTATTCCGTAGTGGATATGGTAGCGTATTTATACGATAATTTCCTAAAATTTGATCCCAAAAATCCAAAATGGGAGGATCGGGATTACTTTATCTTATCTAAAGGCCATGGATGTGCGGCATTATATGCTGTTCTAAAAAAGCATGGATTTATCAGTCAGAAAGATATAGAGGAAAAAGCATCTGAACATGGTATACTTGGTGGCCATCCTGATAGGATTAAAGTACCTGGTGTAGAGGCATCCACTGGCTCTCTCGGTCATGGGATCGGTATGGCGGTTGGCATTGCTTTAGGATTAAGAATTATGAACAAGCCTAATAAAGTGATATGTTTAATTGGTGATGGAGAATCCAATGAAGGGGCAGTATGGGAAAGTGCTTTAGTAGCATCTAAACACAAACTTGGAGATTTATGTGTCATAGCTGATCATAATGGCTCTGCTGATCTTGTTTTACCAGTTCCCAATCCTCAAAAAAAATGGGTGGCGTTCGGATGGAATGCAATCTGTATTAATGGACATGACATGAATGAATTCAAAAAAGCACTGAGCTCAATAGAATTCAAATATAATAGTAAACCGAATATTATTATAGCGATGACGAAAAAAGGGAAGGGAGTAGATTTTATGGAAGGAAATTTTGGTTATTGGCATAGTAGAATACCTACTGAAGAAGAATTACAAAAAATTTATGATGCACTTGATAAATATCGATAATCCATGGGGGATTAAATGAGTTTGAGGAATACATTTGTCAATACAATTCATGAAGTAGGATTAAACGACGAAAGTTTGGTGGTTCTAGTTGGCGATATTAGCCATTTTAGATTCCAACCATTTGCTAAAGATTGCCCTGGGAGATACTATAATGTGGGTATCTGTGAAAATACTATCCTTAGTATGGCTTCAGGTCTTTCATCCCTAGGATTCAATCCAGTAGTTCATACCATATCTCCATTTTTAGTAGATAGATCATTTGAACAAATCAAACTAGATTTCGGTTATCAGAATTTAGGGGTTAATATTATTACAATTGGTAGTGCTTTTGATTACGCAGATTTAGGCTGTACACATCATTGCTATGGAGATTTTGCTGTGGTTAAAACCATACCAGAATCTCAAATCATTTACCCCGCTTCTTTTGTTGAATATGACAAGTTATTTAAGCAGACGTATAATAATGGGAAAATTACCGTCTTTCGACTACCTTCCCATGGCCATAATTTTGAGTTTAAGCCAAAGGATATTAAATTTGGGAAAGGAATCTTGGTTAAAGAAGGGAAGGATCTTACAATTATCGCCACGGGTCCACATCTTAAGACAGCAACGGATTCAATTGAGGAATTAGAGAGAATAGAAATATCGCCAGAGATAATCTATCTTCATACAATTAAACCATTTGATACAGAATTAGTAAACAAAAGTCTTAAGAAAACAAAAAAATGTTTAGTTATAGAAGAACATAGTATGTACGGCGGTTTATTTGACGATGTCTTAAGGTTTTCAAAAGATTTAAATGACATAAAATACGCTTCAATCAATATAGGGGATAAATTCATACACGAATATGGAACATACGACCAGCATTGTAAAAGATTAGGATTTTCTGTCCAAGGTATTATAAACAAAGTAACAAAGGGTTAAAAAATGAATAAATCTCGCCTTAAAAACCTATCAAAAGAGGGCCTTTAATGATAAATAATACTAGATTTCCATCTAATCCAATTGAGATGTATAAGAGTTATGGTTTTGCTATCCTAAAGGTATTTGATAAAGAACAATGTAAAGTTCTTGATCAGTTTTCAAGATCCTGGATATACAAATTGCTCTCAAAATGGACAAAAGGTAAAGAAAAAGAGTACCCTTTAGAAGAATATCATATTTGGTCAAAAAAATTAAGTGGAGATCACGAGAATACTTTCCGTGCTAAAAATAGGTATTCTAGTCCAGGCAAAGATATAGAAGACATTCTGATTAATAATAAAGTGAAAGATTTTTTAAAAAATATTGGATTTGACAGTTTTGAAAAATGGGATGAAGGACTGGGCTGGTTAGGATTTCGATTTATAAGACCTAGTGCAAATGATGGGTATCCTCTCTCCCGTAAGGCATGGGGTCCTGCTAAAAAGGTAGTTTCCTGTTGGATACCTATCATTGGCTATAACTCGAAAGAAACTCTGACTCTTGTTTCTGGATCGCATCTGAAAGAATACAAAAAATATTTGCCCACTGAAAATAATAAATTTACTCCTAATGAATATCGTTATGCTGGTGACATAAATGAGTTGGAATTTTATAACCCAACTCTAAAAAAAGGAGAAGTTATCTTTTTCCATCCTAAAACATTACATAGCGAAGATGTTATTGATAGCGATATTACAAGATTAAATCTTGAAGTTAGATTTGATAAGATATAATCTCGTGTTTGCTTAAGATATAGCAGGACGCCATTATGAAATATAAAAAAATAGGAAATTCATCTCTTAATGCATCTGTAATTGGTTTAGGTAGTTTGCATTTTGGCGTATTTATGAACCAAAAAGAAAGTAGCAACATTATTAACCATGCATTAAATAGGGGAATTAATTTTATTGATACATCTCCTATTTATGGAAATGGAAAATCAGAGAGTTTCATCAAAAATGCAATAAAAGATAGGCGTGACGAAGTTATTCTTAGTACAAAAGTTGGTCTTAAACCAATTACAAGAGAAGATGGGACTTTTGGTGTGGATGTTGAAAGATTAACGAAAAATAATATTGAATCTAGCCTTGATAAAAGTTTACGTGCTCTTGGAACAGATTATATAGACCTCTATCAGCTTCATGCTTTTGATCCTGAAACTCCAATTGAAGAAACGATGGAAATAGTAGATAAGCTTATTGAAGATGGAAAAATACGTTTTATTGGATGTTCAAATTATAATCTTGAAGAACTCAATACAGTATGCAAGGTTGTTGAGGAAAACAGATGGAAGAATTTCTCTTCTTTTCAGGTACATTACAATCTCATGGAAAGGAGAGCTGAAGAAGAACTTGTTCCAAGGTGTCGAGAACTAGGGAATACCATAATTGTCAACAGAGCATTAGCAAAGGGGATTTTAACAGGTAAGTATAAACTAAATAAACCATTGCCCAAAAATAGCAGGGGTGTAATCAGTATGAGAATACGAGGTTGGCTTGACGAAAAAACTCTCCTATTAATACAGGAACTAGAAAATTTTGCAAAGGAATGTGGACATACAGCAACAGAATTAGCAATATCCTGGTTACTTTCTAGAAATCCTAATGCTCTTGTTTTGGCTGGTGTAAGAAATAGTGGACATTTAAATACATGGATTAATGCTGTTGGTTGGGTATTATCTAATAAGGATATGAAAGAGATTGATGGTATAATAGAAGATTTAAATTTGATGTCTCAGGTAGAATCAAGACCAGATACGTTTTTTGAGAAATAAAATGAAGACAAAAAATAAATTATCGGAAGGTAAAGTGGTCCTTATCACGGGAGCTGCACACGGTATAGGATTAGTAATTGCCAAAAAATTTGCTAACGCTGGCTTCTCTGTGGTCATATCTGATATTCAAGAGAAAGCAGGAAAAGCTACAGCAGAGTCGATGTGTAAAGAGGGTTTCAAAGCGGCTTTCTTTAAGGCCGACTTACGTAAAGAAGATGATATCAAAAGGATGGTCAATTTTGCAGTAGAAAAATTCAAACGTTTGGATATAGTCATAAATAATGCGAGGCCAAAATTGAGGCCTCTTCCTTTCTCCGAAAGTCTTAAAGAGTGGGATCTCGCAATGGATGTTCTTCTCAAGGCGCCAGTATTGACTTCAAAATATGCTCTTCCACATCTTCAAAAATCAAAAAATGGGTGCATTATTAATATCTCCTCAACAAGTGCTTTCACTATCTCACACCAACCTGCAGCATATCATATAGCAAAGGCAGCGATTCTCCAACTTACTAGGTATCTTGCTTATGAATTTGGTGAAAAAGGAGTGAGAGTTAATGCAATCTGCCCAGGTCTTGTTAACCTTTATGATGAAAAGAAACCGTTGACGAGCAATCCAGTAAATAAAAAACTTGTGGAGATTAACGTTCCATTAAAAAGGGCGGCACTTGCTGAAGAGATTGCTGATACAGCACTCTATCTTTGTTCTAATTCATCAAGTTATCTTACAGGACAAACACTGATTCTTGATGGAGGATTAGGTTTAGGTGATCCTTTTAGGATTGCACAAAAAACTTTTTACAAATGTGTTGATAAAAAATAAGATAGAATATCGAGTTAATGAAAATGAAAAAGATTGGATGGTGGTTCACTAAGATTAACGGTGTAAAGGAAAGGGAAAAAGTATTGTCTGCTTTTGATAATAAATGTTTCAGCCTTGGGCCTATTACTAGGGAATTGGAAGAAAAGTTTGCATCTACATTAAAAGTTCCTTATGTTGTTATGACAAACAGCGGCACCTCTGCTCTAACTATGGCACTTATGGCAAGTGGTGTTAGTTCCGGTGATGAAGTGATATTGCCTGTTTTAACATGGATCGCTACTGCTCAGGCTGCCGAAATATTGGGTGCTAAGACTATCCTAGTTGATTGTCTACCTGACATTCCATTGATTGATGTTTCTCAAGTAAAAAAGAAGATTACTCTGAAAACTAAAGCAATTATCCCCGTACATCTCAACGGGAGAGCATGCGATCTAGATAAACTAATCAAGATTGGAAAAGAAAATAACATTACTATCATCGAAGATGCTTGTAAAGCGATGACATCAAAAACAGAAAAAGGGTATCTAGGTACGATTGCAGATATAGGTTGCTTCTCTCTTGGAATGATGTCTTTAGTTTCATCAGGAGGGTATGGTGGTTTTGTAGCAACAAAAAATGAAAAACTCTATAATAAACTTAAATTGATTAGAGACCATGGGGTAATTAGAGGCGCTGATGAAAGATATCTGCTCAAAGGATTTAATTTTAAAATCAGTGACGTACTCTCTGCGATTGGTGCTGCTCAATTGTCACATATAAAGGAAAAAAGGGAGCATATTGATGAAGTATATCGAAGATACGTCGAAGGCCTTTCTTTACTTAATTATCTGAAGATTATCAAAGTTAGCTCTAACGAAGCATCTTTAATGGTTGATGCCCAGTCAAAGTATCGGGAACAAATCATTGAGTATCTAGCACAAAATAATGTAGAAGCTGAAAGATTTCATGTCCCTTTACATAAGGCGAAATATAATGAGAGCCAAGAAGAATTCCCTAATGCCTCAAAATTTTCTAGTGAAGGGTTTGTTTTGCCTTGCGGACCATCACAACCTCTAGAGAATGTAGATAGATGTATTGAACTGCTTAAAAAATTGGATCCAAGAAAGCAAAAATAAGGGAGGAGCATAAATATGGCTGAAGTAAATCTTATGATTAAATATCCTAAAACAAAGAGGAATATTGATGAAAGAGAAAGTCGAAAGTTGGAGGAGGACATTGCAATAGCAAAGCAATTCGGTAAGGAATATTTTGATGGACCAAGAACACAGGGTTACGGAGGGTATTATTACCATCCAAGATTTTGGACCGAAGTAGTCAAAGATTTCATAAAGTACTATGGACTTACAAAAAAGAGTAAAATATTAGGTGTAGGTTGTGCTAAAGGATTTATGTTGCACGATTTTCGAAAAGCGATACCAGGAATAGCTGTAAGAGGGATAGACATTTCTCAACATGCAATTGACAACACTATGGAGGATGTAAAACCATTTCTACAAGTTGGAAATGCAAAAGATCTAAGCATGTTCAAGAATAAAGAATTTGATTTAGTAATTTCAATAAACACTGTTCATAATCTAAAATTGGAGGAATGCAAGCAAGCCATAAAAGAAATTCAGCGTGTCGGAAAAAATGCATTTATTACAGTGGATGCGTGGCGTACCGAGGAAGAAAAAGAACGGCTTCTCAAATGGAATCTGACTGCTCTAACCTATATGCATGTAGATGAGTGGAAAAAGCTTTTCGCAGAAGTTGGCTACACGGGCGATTACTACTGGTTCATCGCTGAATAGCATGTTGAAAAGGGTGACTGACTGATGAGTGAAACAACTTTACTTCCGTTGAGGATAGAGCCGCAGGAACTTGTCTATCAAGACAGAAATCAGAAATTATACAGAATCATTGCTCTATTTGATGGATTTAGCAAAGAATACTATGTATCAGATCATGGCCAACGCGCGGCCGTAGTGGCTGTGCGTAATGGTGAAGTGTTGTTAGCGAGGCAGTATCGGCTTCTTATTAACAGGCTTTCGTACGAGATTCCAGGTGGCAGAGTTGATGAAAAAGAAACCCCTAAGGTTGCTGCCATCCGTGAGTGTCTGGAAGAAACAGGAGTTCAGTGTTTAAACTTAAAACCATTGATTAGTTACCATCCTAGTCTGGATATCTGGAAAAATTACACTTACATATTTTACTCAAAAGAATTTAAGAAAATAGCAAAAAATAACTCTGATCAGCGAGTCTGGATTCCACTGGCGCGCTGCATCGATATGGTGCTTGCTCAGCAAATCGTGGATAGCCTCTCAATCATCGCCCTGCTCGCCTACCGTGCTATGCGAAGCAGGGCCCAAACAGGCGTTCCAGGCAAACTGACCATCTAAATTTAGGAGTTACAATAATATGATAAAAATATGTATGATTGCTATGTCATCCGATGCTCCCATAAGAGAAAAGCAGACCCTATTGGCTCCATATACGCTAAGAAGATATGTGGAAAATAACGTCGTTCCGAAAGGTGCTGTAGAAATAAACGTTATCGACGTTCCTTTCGACGCTGAGCCTCAAGAAATAGCTTACTCTGTCTTGAAATATCATCCAGACCTATTGGCTTTATCCGTTTATCTATGGAATTATTTAGAATTGATGCAGTGTGCCAAAATATTGAAAAGGGAAATGAATGAATTGATAATTGTGGCAGGTGGGCCAATGGTTTCATTCAATGCACAAGAAGTAATGAAAGAACATCCATATATTGATGTAATTTCTTACGATGATACGCGTGGAGAAATTATATTTCGACATCTTATACAATGCTTAGTCGATGGAAAAAGTATAGAAGAAGCGAAGGGAATAGTATATCGCTCTAACGACAACAAGTTAATCGAAACAAAAGAGGCGGAAGGCAGTATACAGCATTCCCCTCAATCGTCTCCTTTTATAAATAATGATATTGTGCTGAATGATGAAAAAGGCCACTATGTTACAATCGAAACGATGAGAGGATGTCCTTTTGGTTGTGGTTATTGTGTTTGGGGGGGCAAAAGGAGCAAAATGGAGTACTTCCCTGTGGAGCGAGCATTAAAAGAAATCGAGATTATTTACAATAATCCAAATGTAAAACATGTTTTGTTTGTCGATTCAAATATGCTGCTGAAAAGAAAACGGGCGATTCAAATCCTTGAACACATAAAAAAACAGAAATACTATAAAAACATTTTTACAAGAATGTCTTTAGATGTTCGTTCAATTAATGAAGAATTAACAAGAATCTTAGCTACTTTGCCTCGTTTTAGTTTTGATTTTGGATTGCAAACAGTAACTCCTGATGCTTTGGAATGTATAGATAAGCATCGTGTGAGTGCAAATCGAGTTAAAGAAAAGGTCGAGTTGATGAAGAAATGGGTGCCGAATATAAAAATTGGCATAGATCTCATGATCGGTTTACCACGTGATACCTTGGATGGATTCAAGAAAACACTCGATTTTTGTTTCTCTCTAGAGCCTTACCGTTTTTTTATGGCTTACCCGATCTGTCTTTTACCAGGAACCCGATTTTATGAAGAAAAAGATAAATTGAAATTACATTATTCACCTAGTCATCCACAAGCATTGCTCGCAACAGATGATTTCCCGAAACAAGATATGCAGGAAGCTGTCAGACTTGCAACTTGGATTCAAGTACTGACTTATTATTATCCAGCTATTTCAGACTTTTTTTATTTTGCTTGTAGGCAGAAATTGGACGGTGAACGTTTTGAGCTTATGGAAAGATGGACCAACTTGATAGACAGTAAGGTGAATTTGTTTGGGGATACGAAAATGACAGAATTTCGGAAGAATCCAGTCAAAGAATGGTATATTAAAAAAGGGAATCTTCTGGAATATGCATCATCTGCTCAAGTTGCCTATATACTTTATTCGACAATATATGAACTACATAAAAATGACAATTCTATCTTTGAAAAAAATATGATCCTTGGCTTAAAAGTCTTTTCTTATTATCAAGAACATAGCATGAACCCAATTGGTAAAGTCGCATTAAGTTCGCTGCCTAAAAACTTTTATGAAGAATATACTGAAGATGAAATAATGAAAGTTCATAGCGTTTTCAGAAGGTAGGCAACTCTTGGGATCTGTAAGAGTATTATGGATTGCTCGGGACATTTCATTCTGCGATCCACAACAGACCGTAAGCCAGGCCATCGAACTTGCCATCAGCTCCTGATTGCAGCCATCTTCCTGGACCGTAACGGTGTGCTTGTCGAGGATGTCCACCTGCTGACCAACCCCAGGGGTATCCGGGTTTTAGAGGATGTTCCACAGGCTATCGGAAGCCTGAAAGGGACTGGTTTTAAGCTGATCGTGGTCAGTAATCAGACACTGATGACGTGCAGCTTGGTCACTGAGCAGAAGGTTCACGCGATTAATGCTGAAGTAGAGCATCTTGTGGAACACGTGGATGAATCGCATCTTGATCGGTTCTATTTCTGTCTACATTGCCCAAATGCAATGCCGCTTACCTACTGGACCACCTGCGATTTGTCCCGGGATTTGCTTCCAAGACTTCTCGAGGGCAATCGCTTATTTGGATTTTCGTTATCCGGCTATCGGTACGCCATGAATTCAGCCGATTAATTGACCGGGGCGCGCGGCGATAGCGAATGAGCGTTGCCAGATTGAATTATATAGGAGAGTGCTGCGATGAAGACCATAGCCGCCGTTCTTGAGCGGCTCAACAATCCGCTTGCAATTCGAGAGCTAACGATTCCTGATTTGAAGCCAGGCCAAGTACTGGTGGAGGTCGCCTACAGCGGCGTATGCCAGAGTCAGCTTCTGGAGGTACGCGGTAAGCGAGGACCTGACTGCTTTCTTCCCCACACGCTCGGTCACGAGGGTTCAGGAACAGTGTTAGAAGTGGGTACAGGTGTTAGCAAAGTCAAACGTGGCGACCACATAGTGCTATCTTGGATTAAGGGTAGGGGCGCCGATGTGCCGTCCACAATTTACCAGAGCGCAGAGGGACCAATCAATTCCGGTGCGATCAGCACCTTTATGCGCCAAACTGTGACGTGCGAGAATCATGTAATACCTATTTCCGATACTATGCCACTGCGAGAGGCGACCCTGTTGGGGTGTGCCATTCCCACCGGCGCGGGGATTATTTTAAACACGGCCAGAGTACGGCCCGGCAGCAGTGTTGCTGTCTTTGGCGTCGGCGGCATTGGCTTAAGCGCTGTGCTGGCTGCCGACTTAGTACACGCCACAACCATTATTGCTGTTGACGTGTTTGACTACAAGCTCGAACAGGCGCAGCGGGTTGGCGCAACACACCTGGTCAACGCCCATCAACAAGACCCACTGACAACCATTCTGGAAATCACTGGAGGGCGCGGTGTGGACTACGCTATCGAAGCTGCTGGAAGGCGTGAGACCATGGAAGATGCGTTTCAGGCTGTGCATGACAATGGTGGACTGTGCGTGCTGGCGGGCAATTTGCCTGATGGGCAGCGTATCTCCCTGAACCCGTTCGACCTGATTAGAGGTAAACGGATTGTCGGGACCTGGGGCGGGGAGACTGATCCAGATCGAGATATTCCCCTATATGTTGACCTCTATCTGTCAGGAAAACTGAAACTGGACAGACTTATCACTCACATTTTCAGTTTGAAGAATATCAACGATGCGTTTGATCTCCTCGAAAGGGGGAAAGTTGGGAGATCGCTAATTCAATTTATGGATGAGGAAATGAAATGAATACCCAATCAAAGGAATACTGAAGGTAATTTTATTTCCGCTTCTTGCCTGGATGTAAAGTATTTTTTGAATTCTGCCGATAAATAATTATAGAACAACCCTACAAAGGCAAATCTTAAGAGAATAAAGTCTGTGTCTCGGAATAGCGAGGGGAGAGTGATGAGGAAAAAATATCCAGAAGTTGGTCGCTGACTGTAAAGCTTTAGTGAGTGAAGAGAATTTTTTTGAATTTAGTATCGCACACATTATCGAACTGAAAAAGTAATTAGGAGATGGAGAATAGCGTATGCGCAAGGTGCTTATTATAAAGACCGGTTATTCGGAACTTGTGGAGAATGGTAACGGAAGAGTTGTCAGTCTGGGCGATGTTTTCTGGCACACTGTTCTTCTTCATCTTTATAGGAATGATGAGGTCACCTGGCTTGTCAGCAGGAAAGCTTATCCTTTACTGGAGGGCAATCCCTACATTGACAGGATACTGATTCATGAGGAACTTGCCAGTACACCATTGAAGGATGAGTATTTTGATATAGTGATAAACCTGGAAAAGGGGCCGGAGATGTGTGCTCTGGCTGAATCAATAGCTGCTGGAGAAAGGCTGGGTTTTGGAGTGGGGTATGATGATGTGCTCGGTAGTGATGAGGATTTATCTTCAAAGCGGAACAATCACAAACCATTCCAGGAAATTCTCTACGAAATAATGGGAGGTCAATGGAGAGGAGAAGACTATATTTTGGGATATCGGCCCAAGACGGTGGAAGTCTGTGATGTGGGCTTTAATACCGAGGTGGGGTCTAAGTGGTCCCATAAGGCCTGGGCCAGGCGAAATTGGGAGAAATTGGAGCCGATTCTTTTATCAGAGGGAATTACAGTGACCTGGCAAAAAGGCCTGTATAGTCTGTATGATTACATAGATTGGCTTAATTCC
>SDBT01007055.1_pt1 | contig 18542 bp, 15 predicted proteins | sample 2277101 | NCBI WGS metagenome assembly SDBT01 (sample SAMN10404973, study PRJNA504765) | marine sediment metagenome | isolation source: marine sediment core GS10_PC15, 103 cmbsf | place: Arctic Ocean: Southern Knipovich Ridge | collected 2010
GAACTCAGATATAGAATCCTTGATAATAAGCGAAATTCCGTTCAAATCCTTTTGAGCGCCTTCGAGTAAACATTTTTATTTCATTATGACCTAAAGGAATTATACCCAAAAAATTCAATTAAATTTTTTTATTTCAATCTTGTATGTAGGGAATCTCAAAAGCAAAACAAAAATTTCAAAAAATTAGAGTCTTTTTAAAACTAAAATAATAAATGAATTTAATTACGTGAGAATATGGGACAAGTCATAAACAAATTCAGATCAATTATTAGTGGGATTCTAAGAAGGCTTTGGTTTTTATTTTCTATTCAATCAACACCTGATGTTTATTTAGATTGGTCAACTCGAGATCCTTTGTCATTTCTTGAAAATTTACAAGACAACCCAGATAGAAAAAGTGTTTTTTATAGAGTACAGCAAGGATTCTTTGAAGAAAAATTTTCAAGTATTTTAGAAGTAGGTTTTGGTGGAGCTGGACAGTATACTAGAATGCGTGATTTTTTTAAAAAAAATTCCATTTCATACACAGGTCTTGAATATACAACTCACTTTGTTGAGGCTACTAAGGAACGTTTTAAGGAAGCTAATTGGGTTCAAGGTGATATCTGTAATATGCAATTCCTTGACGATTCTTTTGATTGGGTTTTTACTTGTCATGTCTTAGAGCATCTAAATGGCTACGAGGAAGTTAAAAGAGCAATTTCCGAATTATGTAGAGTAGCAAGGAAAGTTGTTATAATAATGTGGTTCCGATGGCCAACTTTGATAGCTGAAACTAAAGGTAAATTTGGGGATGATGGATTTTTCTATTATAAATATAGTGCTACAGATATCTGGAAAGCAGTTTCTTTAACAGATTTCGAGGTTCGACAAATTTCATGGGTTGGAAGTTGTATATGGGAACTTCAAAGGAAAAAATAATAAAAAAAAATTAAAATAGTGCATAAAAATTTTATAATTTGGTTGTTTTAATTTATTCTTTTTCCGATAAGAATTAGCCTTTTTTCACATCCTTTTCTTGGTCCAATTTGAATGTATTTAACTTGAATAGGTTGTTTTTCAATTTCTCTTAAAACTTCCTCAGGTTCAATCACAATTTGATGAAGTTTATCTAATTCAAGTTCATTTTTACAATCTATATCTATAAAGATATAACCATTTATTCTTGTGCATCTCACCATCTCTTTAATTGTATCTCTCCATGAAGCAAAATGATCCAAAGCATTTGTAGTGATAATAAAATCAAAACATCTTGATTTAAAAGGTAAATGTTCTCCAAAACATGCTATTTTGGGGAAAGTAAAATCTACTGACATCCATTTACTATATTCCAGCGCAAGAGCATCTACGCCAATCTTAATCTTAGAAGCATTAAAATTTTTTGCTATGCCAAAAGGACCGCATCCAAGGTCTAATATTGTGTCAAAGGCATTGAAAGGATCCGGCATCTCAAAACCATCCGAATTTAAAATTTGAATAAAATTAGACTTAAAATGATACTTATATTTAGAATAATTTTGCCATCCTTCTTTTATAATTCTTCTCTGAATTCCACCTGAAGTCCAAAAGTTAAATTCTTCTGATTGCATTTCATTAAACGTCTCATTTCCAAAATTTTTATCTGTAAAATCAATAACATTGTTGTAAATTTGGTAAGTGACGATTTTTCCATTATCAAGTGATTTAAAAGATATATATTTTTTATCAAACTCAATTATTTTAGAATTTGTCGTTTCAGGACAAATTAAATTATCGGTAAGCCATTCCCACACCTTATCCCAAGAGATATTAAAAGAGTTTAGTATCTTTTTATCTTTAATAACCTTCACAATTTTTTTTTTTTCATCTTTTTTAATTCGTAGAGTTTGGAAGAAATTATAAAGATAAAGAAGTAGATTTTCAATCTTAATAGCAATTTGTCTGAATAATATCATATATAAACTATTTTTGGAAAAAAAAATAACAGTAAAACTTTTTCTTTAGGTTATTATAAAATATAGTAGAATTAAAGTTTTTTTTAGAACTGTATATTTTTCTGATAAAATTGCTATAGTTATTAAAAAAGAAAGCTATGTCTGTAAGATTTCTTTATAAAATTCATATTCTTTTTCAACAACAACTTCTAAAGAACAATATTTAAATACAAATTCTCTTGCATTTTTACTAATTTTTTTCATAAGATTTACATCATAGTAGAGAGACGAAATCGCGTCTTTGATAGATTTAACATCTTGTTCACATAGAAATCCATTATACTTATGTTTTATAATATTAATGATTCCGGGAATATTGGAGGCAATGCAAGGGACTCCACAACTCATTGCCTCTAATAAAACTTTTGGATTTCCTTCCCATATTGAGGGTAGAATAAAAAGGTGATATTGATTTAATAATTCTGGAATTTGATTATTAGGAAAAGTCCCTAATAATTTAACATTAATATTCTCTTTTCTAATATATTCTTTTAAGATATTTTTAAGGGGGCCTTCTCCAATTATATCTAAGTTAAAATCTTTCAAATCTTTGAAGGCCTTTATTAGATTAAGTAAATTCTTTTGTTTATCTAATTTTCCAATAAAAAGCACACTTTTATCTTTTTTTGGAACATTAAATGGTTTGAAAAGATTTGTATCAATAAAATTATAAATAAGCCGAATCTTGTTATTTTTATATTTCTTCTTAAGTTTAAAATTTTTAATTATAAAAGAAATATCATATTCACTTGTTAAAATTATCCCATCGGCTAGTTTATAGGCAAAAAATTCAATTAGATAATACCAAACATACAATATTAGATATTTAATAGAATTTTTAAGACCTCTTTTTTCCGATAAGGTTATATGCCAATTTAACAATTCATAGCCACCTCTTATAATTATCTTTTTCTTTAATATTATTTTAGCCATACACGCTATCCAACTTCCAAATAATTGATTAGTTTTTACTATATGAATATTTTTTAATACTTTCTTTAATTTAAAAGGTAGAAAAAGAGAATTTATAAAATGTATTATAGGGATTCTTAAATTTATTATATTTTGAGTAGGAATTATTTGGATATTATCTAATAATTCTGAGTATTTTAAATCTTGATTTGTTCCAAATGTTAGAAACTTATAATAAATATGTTTTTTTAGAAATTCTTTATATAGAGGAATTTCTCGAAGCAGTAAACGTGTTTCTTCCCATTCTTTTAGTGATTTTAAGTAAGTAAAAATTAACAGATTATTCATATAAATTCTTTTTTTTTAATAACTACATATAATAAAAAATGTTAACTTACTAATTAAAGGGATATTAGTTAACAAACAATTTCTTTAATAAAAATTAAAAATTTAGAATTGTTTCCAAAATTCAATTGCTTTACTTATTTGTCTTTTATCAAATTCACTTAAAGTAGCAGATTTAGTCTGGTAATCTTCTATCCAACGCTTTAAGTTCTGTAAAATTGAAGAAGTCCGTTTTTTTGCAACTATCAAATTCATTATCGCTTGTAATCTACCACTAAATTTTTCACCAGTTAAACCATCTAATGTTTGATTTAAGTTATTAAATTCGTGATTTATAGTATATTTAGTTTCTAACGTACTATATTTTTTTATTAAGTCAGATTGGCCTTTTACACCATATTTAAATAAGTTTAATGCTATATCCTTACATTTTCCATAAAGTTCAGCAGCAAGGTTGTACATATTTTCTCTTTCTGCTTGTTTTGCTTGCATTGACAGATCGTCCTGTAAATGCTTCATTTCTGATATTTCTGCTTGTAATGAGACAATTTTGCCTTCTATACCACTCCCTATACTTGAAGAAATTGGTTTAATACGTTTTTTCTTCTTCTTCTTTATTGGTTTTGATTTACTACGTCCACTGACAAGACTAACAACAATAATAATACCAACTAGTGAAACTGCCGCGATCAATAATATAGATAAGAGATCTCCATTTGTTCCAGTATCTACAATTGATTCTGCTAAATAATTTATAAACAATCTTGGTTTATTAGGATTACTTGATTCGTTTGTAACACCTTGAAAATATATATCACTACTTGGTGCTCTTAAAGAAATTGAAATTGAATTTTTTCTTTGTGCTTCTTTAGTAATATTAAATTCATATATACTTAAAACATCAACATATACAATATCAATAAACGTACTTAATCCAGGTTTATTATTCCAGACTATAGTTAACTCATCCCATAATCCAGATATGAGATGCACTTCAATTGCCATGTTTTCGTTATTTAAAGATTGTCCATAAAATGAAAAAGTAATTGAGGAAATTCTTTCTAATGATATTATTTCTCGTAAATTAAAAAAGAAAAAAGCTTCACAAAAATCGCTCCCTGTTCCATTAGCTAAATTAAAATCAATAAGATTACCTACGATAAAGTTTTCATTATTCCCATAGTTTCTATTTGATTGATTTTTAAAAACAAAAGCATCTTTATAAGGATAAATGATTTCCTGATTTTCTACCAACTCTGGTCCTGAAATAGTGGCATATACATTTGCTATATTATATAAATTAATACTTGAAAACAATATAATCCAAAAGAACAAATATATATGCTTGCTTGTTATTCTAATTGATACAACCACCTTTTGGCATCTTTAAATTGAGCTATTATAGGCAATCTTAATATAAAAGTAAGAATATTTAAAATTATTCTAATCGTAAAAATGATGGTAAAAACTCTTACTTTTTCTTATACAAAACCCACGTATCTAATATAACAATGAAAATTCAAATTTTTATATTTATCTATCAATCTAGTGCAATAATCACTTAATTTTGTTTACTTTTTAATTTAAATTTCACCTCTGCGTGTTCTCTTGTAAATATCCAATTTATTCCAATTTTTTGGTTATTTCGTTTATTTACCCATGCTTGAACTTCTTCTCTTAAAGTATTTTCATCAGGAAATCGACGACCATTCAGGCATTGGCTTACCCTCACCATATCTCTAATTCTGCTTGGTTTAACCAACTTACACACAACGGCGTGAAATGAAGGACAAGGCGATCAAAGATGGGACAATTGTCTCTTAAAATTGTTTTGAGGCATTTGAGGGGATGAGTATTAAGGTTATCTGCAACTACATGAACTTTTTCTGCTTTAGAATAATGAATTGCCACAAGATCGTGAATGTATAATGCATAATCTTTTTTTATCCTTCTCTTAGTTGCTTTGACAACATGCTTGCCTCCTTTCGGCTCTACAGGCACGGATATATTTCGAGTGCCTTGTCGCTTATAATGATAATCAATTTCTAAAACAAGAAAAATCAAAGAGAATAAAAAGATTGACATGTAAAATCAATTTCAGGTTCAAAAATTTTAAAGCCTTTTTGTTTTGATTTTTTTTTTTAATGCATATGATACAAAAAAGAACCGTGATTTTTGTCTTGAGAATAAATATTAATATAAATTTTTTATTATAAATAAAGCAAAACCAGAGAATATTTTGTTTTGAATCTCAAAAATAACTTAAATTTTTGAAGCTAAATTTTTTCTTTAATAGTATTTATGGAAAAACTAGAGAAAATAAAAACTGCTTTTTTTCTTCTTAAAAATACGAAATTTTCCTTATATTGGATATTAAAAACAATAAATATATTTAAAGGGTTTTTTAAATTTGTATTATGTTATTTTGGTCTAATTCCTAAAAAAAATATTATTATAAGCTTAAGAAATGGAGTAAAATATATAATTAGGGCAAAAACAGCCGATATTTTAGTGTTAAATGAAAACTTGATTGAGAAAGATAATAATTATACATCATCTAATTTTAAAATAAATCCAAATGATACAGTTGTAGATATAGGTGCTCATATAGGCGTTTTTTCAATATTAGCATCAAAAATAGCAAATAAAGGTAAAGTTTATGCATTTGAACCCAGCTCAGATAGTTTTATACTCTTATTAGATAATTTAAAATTAAACAATATAACTAATGTTATTGCAAACGAAACAGCTGTTATGGGAAAAGAAGGTATGAGAGAGATGCTTATTCTAAAAGATTCAACATCTAATTCTTTTTTTAATAATATTAAACAAAAAAACCGAAGAAAAATTGAAGTGAAAACTATAACTTTGAAAAAAATTATCGAGAATGGTAACCTCTCTAAAATAGATTTTTTAAAAATGGACTGTGAAGGTGGAGAATATGAAATACTTTTTAATTGTGAAAGTCGGACATTGAAAAAAATTAAAAAAATTAGTATGGAGTATCATAATCTTGATAAAACTCGTAATGTATTTTTTCTCAAAAGATTTTTAGAGGAAAATCGATTTGATGTAAAAGTTAATATAAATTCGAATTATAATGGTAAGCTATATGCAAAAATAAAGGATTAAAAGTAGTTTAAATTTCTTTATGATTAGAATTTTTAAATATTATAAAATTCTATATTTTTTATAAATAAAAAATTAAAAAAGTGAAATCTTAATATACTTTATTCCAATTTTGTCCCTTGCACAAAATATTAAAATTCGTTAATAAATATTTAATTTAAATTAATTTAAACATCAATTTTTTAATAAAAACAAATCCTTGAGAATTAATATTTGCTAGAACTAATTATACCTTAATTCGACGAAACATATAAAATTTAATAACATCATAAAATGGATAGAAAAAAAAAATGTTCATTAGAGACTTCATTTTCTATTTTAATGGCAAGTTATAACAATGAAAAATATATTGAAGTAGCGATAAAGAGTGTTATAAATCAAACTTTTCCGAATTGGGAATTAATAATAGTAGATGATTGTTCTCCTGATAAATCTAATGATATAATTAAATCATTTCTGAAGGATAATAGAATCAAATTAATACTTCATAAAAAAAATATGGGTTATGGTGCTGCTTTAAAAACAGCTGCGGAAAATGCAAATAAGAATATAATAGGAATACTTGATTCTGATGACAAACTTTATGAGGATGCATTAAAAATTATAGCTGAGGCTTATCACAAATATCCTGATTATGGATTTATATATAGTACAAAGTGGAACTGTGATGATGAATTAAAAAACTGTCAAATATCTGAGGAAGTTAAGCATGATATTCCTGAAAAAATGTTTATATTTCACCCCTATATCTCACATTTTAAAACATTTCGAAAAGCTGTTTATCAAAAAACTGCAGGTTATGATCCTACATTAAAAGCGGCTGTAGATAAAGATATAATATATAAATTGGAAGAAATTACAAAATTTAAAAACATAAAAACCCCACTATATTATTATCGACAACATAGTGAAGGAATTTCTCAAGGAAAAAATCAATTTCAAGCGAGTATTTATTGTTACATTGCTAAATGTAAAGCATTTCGAAGAAGATTGAAAACAAATCTTCCAAATTTTACATTAAGAAATCTTTATATTGAATACTTTAAAATAAATTTAAACAGAATCCTAATTTTATTCCGTTTTTTTAAATTTATAAAAAATATTTATTATCGTATACCAAAAAAGATTGCACAAGTATTTGATTTTGTTTTAAATTTAATAAAGCTAGATTGATTGTTTTTATTGAGGAATATAGCTTTATACGTATCTAATATAAATACTATAGAGTGAAAAGAACGTTCGATATAAATAAATTATATTTATATAAGAGAGTTTTTATAAGATAAACTAGATTAGAGATACAAAGATTATTAAGACATCATTTATCGCGGTCCGAAATTTTTCAAAAATTATTAAAATTATTTTAAATTGAGGATTAAGGTGTAAAAAAAAATATTATCTCTAATAATTCCTACACACAACCGATCTAACATACTTAAATCTTTACTTTTAGAATTAAACCATCAACTAGGAAATTTCGAAGTAATAATCGTTGACGATGCCTCCACAGATAATACTATGGACTTAGTTAAAAATTACGCTCTAAAGTCGGCATATGATTTAATATATATAAAAGTTGAAAATCAAGTAGGATTGCCAATGGCTAGAAATATTGGAATTAAATATAGTAATCATAAGTTTATAGGATTTTTAGATGATGATTGCTTTCCTGTAAGAAAAGATTTAATTTATCGAGCTTATAAATGGCTTGATTTAAAAAATCAAAATATTGTTGCTGTTGGGGGTCCAGTTTATAAAAATTCGTATAAACCCAACTTCATAAAATCAAGGATTAAAAGTAATAGCACATTTTTTAAGATAAAAAATGTATTCAGATTAATATTAGAAATTATTGATACTCTATGTTATAAAAGAGAAAAATTAACTTTTGTTAAGAGTCTTGTTGGATGTAGTTTTTTTTTTAAAAAAAGTTTTGTTATGAAATGCGGTGGATTTGATCCTAACTTTGATGATAATTTTATTCGTGAGGATACAGATATTTGTATGAAAATGGAAAAATTTGGGTTATTATTATCAGATCCTAAAATGCCAGTTAATCACAAAAATGTTAAATACGGCGGTTGTAGGGTTAATCCATGCGAATATTATACTAATGTTCTGTCTAATACAATCTTATTAACCCTAAAGCATAAAAAAATAATAGTTACTGTGCTAATTAATAGTTTTGTTATTTTTTTATTATTTTTTAAAACTTTTATTAAAGGGATAGACAATAATCAACAAAAAATTAAAAGAATTTTTCTGTTAAAGTCTGTTTTAAAAGGATTACCTTTGGGATTTATAAAATATTATTCATCAAAGAAAGAATCTCTCTATCAAAAATTAATTTTAAAATCTAAAAAAGTTAAGATTCTTAGCTGGAAATCAATTTAAAAATATCTATTCATAAATTTCTCAGTTTTTCTGATGGATTTTGTTTATTTAAATTAAAGACCTAGTAAATAATACAAAACATAACTCATAAACATAACCAAACTTCTTTTTTTACACTATATTGTAAGATACTCTAATATATTTAATATTCTTATTTAAAAATTATTAAACGTTTTTTATAATGCTTTCCTCCTATTTTAACTTGAATTTATTATTTGTGTTATGAATTATTTATTTGAATTCTTCTTATTTCTCACTTTTTTGTCGGTTTTTGTCGTATGAATTAGATATTTGAGTTGCAGGAGAAGATTAATACTCGCATTTGTCAAATATTTAGGGATTACGAACTAAAAAAGATTGCTCTTATTGAACCAGATAGAAAAAAAGAAGATTTCTCATCATTCAAGGCATCAAAGAACACCTTAAGAAGGATAAATTAAAATGGAAAAATACCTAAATAATATTATACTTGAGTTAAAATAGCGTAACAATCTTTTTGGGAATAAAGTTAATAACCATTTTTTGAAAATAAATTTTGAACAAATTGAGATTGATTTGTAAATCATTCATTTCTTAAATTTGTCTATTTTATATTTTATTCATTCATGTCAAAATTTAATTCTCAATTAAAATTCTATCATTTAATTTTATTTTCTTTTTATTTCCTTAATAAAACTTATATATTTATTAGCAATCTGTTTCCATTGATATTTTTTTGCGACCATTAGAGCATTCCTACTAAGTGTTAATCGTTCTTCTTTATCATTTAATAATTCAATTATTTTTTTTGAAAGATCTTGTGGATTGTTTAAAAAAAATGTTTTTCCTCCATTTTCGATAACCTTTGACATAGGGGGTTTATTTGCACAGATGACTGGAATTCCACTCGCCAATGCTTCTAGAATCACCTGTCCAAATCCTTCTATTTCGGATGGAAAGACAAATATTTTACTTGAAGCGTAAAATTTGCGTAGTGACTCTTCCTCAACAAATCCTAGAAAAGAAGTATGTCGTTGAATTCCTAATAATTTAGCTAGAACCTTGCATTCATTCCAAACTTCCCCTTTTCCTATTAAAATCAAGTGAATATCAGGTATTTTCTTAATTATTATTGGCATAGCTTTTAATAAAATTGGAATTTTTTTTCGATTATAGAAAGGTCCCACATACAGTAAAACATTATTACCATATTTTTTTTGAATTTGAGGATCTTTATTCTTGGGATTAAAATTTTTAAGATTAATACCATCAGGGATTATTTTTACATAATTTTCTTCTTGTTTACCATAAAACCTTAAAAGGTCTTTTTTTGCCGCTTGCGAGCGAGTAATGATATTTTTATGAATTTTAAATTGCTTTTTTGCTAGATATTTATAAAAAGGTAAATAGATATAATCCCTAAGCTTTTCTGGAGATTCATAATGATGAAAAATTGAGATTATCGGAATTTTATTATTTTTGAAATATCTTGTAAAACCAACAGCAAGAGGAAAAATCAATACATCAGAATCGTGGTAGAATGTGAAATTTTTTTTTCGAATAATTTGTAGCCCAAAAGTATAATAATGAAGTAAAAACAAGGTTCCTATCTTCCCTAATAAAGCTTTAGAGTCTAATACTCTCAGAATAGGAATGTCTTTATAAATTCCAAATTTTTTACCTCTATTCCAGTAAGTTGTAACGATTTTAATATTATGCCCTAATTTTTTTAGATAGAGCGCTAAATTTTTAACAGATGTTTCAATTCCAGGTAAACTCCCTTCATTTGGGAATGGAAAAGATAATGTTATAAAAGTTATGTTCATATATGACTATATATCGAATCTTTAAATAATTTAAAAGATAATGAAAATCTTAATTATTAAATGTTTAGAATTAATCATCTTGAGCTCTGAGTTTTCCTATTAGAATAAATCTGAAATGTAAGGATTTATATTACACTTATTTTATGTTATTTTTGTTATGAGAATAAATAATCTATTCGTATTATCAATACAGAGTGGGTTAATCCTTCTTTATCTCTATTTGGTTCTATTTTCTATTAATCTTTTTCCTATAAACTTAATATTTGGTATTTATTGTGTTTTATGGCTACCAGGTTATAACCTTTTAAAATTACTAAAGCCAAAATCCACTCTTATTGAGAAATTAGGTTTAACTGTAATTCTAAGTATTGCGATTGATAATATTATCATGTTTTTCTATTATTTATTTTCATATAATTTTGTTACAACTCCAGAAAGTCCTGAATTTCTCTTTAATGAGAAGTTATTAATTATAATGATTCTGTTATTAAGTCTTATCTTAATTTTACTTAATGAATTTAAAAAAAGAGATATTAGAAGTTTTGAGAGTGATAAAAATTTTAAAGTAAACGTCATAAGCGTCATAAGAGAAAAAAAAATTAATCTAAAAGTGTTATTAGTTAATATTGGTTTTTGGCTTTCCTTAGTTTTAATGATTATCTCAACCTCCTTAGGTAGAATATCACCTAATTCTTACTATGAAAATTCTGCTGAATATAGATTAACTTTCACATTTTTTAATAGAGTTCCATTAATATTTTATCTATTCTTAGGGTTAGCTATTTTTTGTTTAATATATATTATCTTTTTTACTAAGAATCAATACATCATTTTATTTTCAATATCAGTTTTTATTTATTGCTTATGGATACTTCCTTATCTTCAGATTTCAAATTATTTTGCTTGGGATTCATGGAGATTAGCAACCATTTACAATAATTACGTGGTTTACGGTATTAGAGCTGCATCAAATTATTCTTTTTTGATTAAAATAGGCACAATTTCGACATTTAGGTATTCTACAGGTCTATTCACATCTGTACTTCTTGTAAGTGCAACAAATCTTAATATCAATGCCGTTTTATGGTATATATACCCGTTGATATTCATTTTCATCCCATTTCTATTCTATTCTATTTTTCATAAATACTCAACAGAAAACGAGAAAAATAATTTAGTTTCTTTAATTTTAATAACTCTTTTAGCCCTGCTTTCTCCTCAATTTCTGAAGTATGCTCACTCAGCTACAACTGGAGTTATTGGAGCTATTGTATTTATTATATTAGTTGTAGAATTTTTTGATTTAATAAATGATAGAGAATCAAATTTTAAGATAAGAAATTTTTTTATCATTATTTTTTTGTATTTATTTTTATGTTTAACTCATTTCGAAGAGAGTTTTTATTTCTTATCTTTGATATTTTTATACCTAATTTATTTTACATTTTCTGAATTTAGAAAAAGTAAGTCTAAGCAATCGTTTAATAGTGGTCTCAGCAGCTCGATAAAATTTGAAGATAAAATCAAAACCGAAAATGAAATTAAGAGGATTCTAATATTTTTTGGAGCTCTAATGATAATTTTATCAATAATCTTTTACATAACCTTAGAGTTTTTTGGAAATATCTCATATTACTTCTATAAAGTTGTAAGTAAAAATTCTGTACTCGATTATATTTTCGTAAGTTTTCTTCATTCTAAAGTGTCTCTACCAATTTTATTTGGGAATTTTCAGTTAAATCTTTATATTATTGGGCTGATTGTTTTAGGGATAATTTTATTTTTAATGTTTTGTTATTTTTCACTTTTCAAATATAATTCTATACTTTTAAAGATAAATAATGGACTTGCAAGAAATTTTAAAAAAATACATAAAACACTTAAAAAAGCTGTTTCCTTAAAGTATTTTTTATTAATATTTTATCTTTTATTATTTGCAATAATCCTGGTAATTGAATTATATTTTATTCAATTTTTACTAGAGGAGAGTTTGTTTTTGATTATTGAGATTATCTTAAATTATTCAATTATAATTTTTCAGTTATTTTTATTTGTTAAAGGAATTCTTTACTATAAAAGTAATAATAAAAAACAGAATTATTTCTTATTATCAATTATTGCTTCAAGCGCTCTAATAGCAGGGCTATTTATAACTGGAAACATTGGATTATCGTATTATCTTTTAAATGCTCGATTTTTTACTTATTTCATCTTTTTTAATTTAGTAATTATCCAAAATACATACTTTAAGGTATATTTTGACAGAAATCAGAAATATATAATTGTTATAATAAGTTTTTTAATTGTATTAGGTATTTTTTATAGTTTAAGAAAATTAGCATGGGGATAAAAAATCGTTTAATAATTCCGTAATGTATAATAATAGTACCAATTATCACACAAATATAAGATAGATTTTAAGGAGACACTAGAGGATTTAAGACAAAAGGAGAAATACAAGATTTTGGAACTATGCCAGAATAAGTTTTTAAACATTTGATTATAATGGTGAATCCTAAGCTTTTAGTTTCTATAATTAAAGATTTATATTAGATTAATATTATGTGTTTTTTTATGAAGAAAAAAAGTAATCATTTATGCTATTACTATTTAAATAAAATATCTTGTATAAATTCTAAGAAATATTATAGAAGGTTATATTTTTCAAAATCTTTTGTCATTAATCTCTATTCATATAGACGTTTATATTATTCACTAAACCTAGCAAAATTTGATAGAAAAAAGAATATTTTAGATCTCGGATGTGGAGTTGGAGCATTTTTTCCAAGTTTAAATCAATATAGAAAGAACATTATAGGAATGGATTTGTTATTTGAAGTTTTATTAAAGGCAAAACAACTGATGCAATGTAGAAAATATCCTTTAAGAAAAATATTATTGTTAAATGCTAAAGGTATTAATATTCCATTTAAAGATAAAACTATAGATATAGTATTTTGCCTAGAAACTTTTGAACATATTCCAAATTCAAATAAATTTATAAATGAGATTTTTCGTATTTTGAAAGATGATGGTGAACTAATATATTCAATTCCAATTGAAATTGGAATTTCTTTATTATATCGCCAACTTATTAGAAAAATCATCAACTGTCCAGTAGATTCTTATTCTTTCAAAGAATTGATTATAAATGCGTTTTTGAAAAAACCACCAAAAAGAATAAACAACCCTTTAAATCATAAAAATTTTGATTGGAGAAGAATTCAAAAATTAATTAATAAGAAATTTACCCACGTTTCAAAAACATACTCACCATTTCCGTTTTTAAAAACCTTAAATCCGACGATAATTTTTAAGGTAATTAAAAGATTTTAATTGTTAAAACCATTACTTCAGTTTTAAGATTTCTTTATAAAGTTCAAAGTGAGAGATCGCTGATTTTTCCCATGAATATTCAGCTTTTACTCTTGCTAAGGCATTTTTTCCCATTTGTATAAGACGATTTTTATCATTTAATAATTCAAGGATTAAATCGCTTATTTCATGGAAATTTTTAAAATCAGAGGTGAATCCGGTTTTACCGTTTATTATAATTTCATTAGGTCCCATTATGTCTGACCCAATAACTGGTTTTCCACATGCTCCAGATTCAGTTATCACATGACCAAAAATTTCTTGTCGGGAAGGATGTACAACCACATCTGCCATAGAATAATATTTGGCTAAGTTCTTTCTTGGTATAAACCCAGTAAAAATTACATTATTAAATAAATTATATTTTTGAATCAATGATTTAGTTATAGGTAAATATCCATCATCTTCACCGACAATCACTAATTTTACATTTTTGTTTTTCCTAGCAACCAAATTGAATATTTTTATTAAGATATCTACACCTTTACCTTTCGATATCCTACCGACGTATAAAATTATATCACAATCTTCAATATTATAATGTCTTTTTAAATCACTTGAATCAACTGGTTTGAAAACTTCTGTGTTTACTCCATGTGGAATGTAATGAATATGGTCATCTTCTATTCCATACCTTTTTATAACAAGAATCTCATTCTTAGCAACAGCAATGAAATGGGGATTCAATAATTTACGTTTTAAATAACCAATAGTTTTATCATGAATCATTTTTGGAATTTTATCTTTATAATCCCAATTAATACTTAATCCTCCATGTGGTGAAATAATAAAAGGCTTTTTCTTCGCAATCGAGATTAAAGCCCCAATATCTTCTTGAAAAGTTCTTATTGCATGAGAGTGAAAAATGTCTATTGTCTTCTCTTCTCTTAAAAGATATGAAAAAAAATTAAATGAAATTCTATATTCTCTAAATTTTAAAAATGAATGGAATCTAAAAACATTGAATAATTTATTTTTCTGTTCATAAAAATAAGTTCTTTCTTTTCCAACTTTTGCAAGGTAGGATGTTGTATAAACATTAGTACTTACTCCCAACTTTTCTAATTGTGATGTAAGTTCTATTATATGATTATAAGGGCCGCCAAATTTTCCAGTGAACATAGGAATTAATCTACCGATTGTAATCGGGTGATTCATGTTTATGTTTTTTCTAATTTAATATGAAGAAATGAGAATTTATTTTGTATAATTTAAAAAAGAAATCTTATTTATGATTTCGGTGCCATCTAAAATTTTACTAAAATTGGAATTTTCAGCATCTCGTATAAGAATTAGCGACTCGATAACTAGAACAGCGAAATTTGACTTTTAATTTTCTCGGTTGATTTGTCCACTTTTTCTGTGATATTTTCGATTCTTTTGGATTCAAAGATTTCTAAAATTTGGAAACCGAATTTTATTGTGCTTTGGCATCATTTTGTGTCTTGAGAAATCAACAATTTATGTAATTTGGATAATTTTTTGCGAAATTAGTAAAAAATGATAGAGAATTTATTATTAAAAATTGTTTTTTTGAAACTATTGTTAAATAGGAATTCAAAATACATGTATCAAACCTACAGAGAGATTAAATTACTAAAATAATTAATGAAAACTTCATGATCTTTCCATTGGTCAGTATTCTTATCTGATATGGATACATATTCAGAATAATAATAATTTTTTTATAAATGTTTAGATCTTATAGCTTAATTGCTTTTATAAATATATGACTTTTAAAGCCAGGCAATAAATCTAATATAATTTGTTTAATCTTCTTTAACACTCCTGAATTTATAAGGTATGGGAGAGGTTTATACCAGTTTAAATCATATTTTTTAATAATACTAAATTTTGCACGTTGAAACATATACACTAATTCCTCTAATGAATAAAACCTGATGTGAGGATGTTTTATAGTAGGTTTGTGTAAACTATATTTTTTTGCTAAATCAAAATCTAAATTGGATTTACCTCTTAGTAATTGATATATCCCATATAACCCCCTAACATTATTTGTTTCCATTATGCACACACCACCTTTCTTTAAGAGATCATAACAAAGATCAAAGAGATGATAAGGAGTATGCAGATGTTCTATTACTTCCATACATGTTATAATATCACATTTACCTTTTAACCTATTTAATTCCACAGAATCGAAATTTTCTATTTTAAATGAATTACAGTAATCTAAATTACCAGAGATAAACTTAATATCTTCTTTTAATAGAACTTTATCAAAAGGTTTGTCTGTGATTTGTACTTTAGTTAAAGGATTATCATCTGCTTTTTTCCGATATTTATTAATTTCATCTTCTTCACAAACTAATCCATATCCATATAACTCAATTTTAGTATTTGGATATAAAACATTTCTTAATAATCTTAAAAAGGTTCCAGGATAAGCTCCAAGATCCATAATAATTGAGTTATTTTTAATATTTGAATCTATTAATTTAAATATTTCATAATATAACATTGAACCAGTCCAGCAATAAGATCTTTTATCTTCGTGGATTTCTGGAAGGCTATAAATTTCATACATCATTGGTGTATATTCTTGTTCTATTCTATTAATAAATTTTTTATAAGTCAGCATCTCTTAAATTAGTTTTTTCATTAATTACCTAATTATTACAATCATAACTTTTATTCTTTCTTAAACTCAACACTTTCTTCAATAAACTCCATAAAAATAAATTTTCTTTGCTAATAATATCTTAAATTCCTTACCTAGAAATTATTGATAATTACTTTTATCAGAAATATTCTTTGAATTCTTTGTTAATCATCATATGTTCTAGCAAAAAAAACATATAAATCGATTTCCTTAATTATCTTAGTGTATTCTTAAACACTTTTGAATCTTATACATGATTGCAGGATCATCTAAATTTTTCGAAAAATAATATTTTTTACTCCAACTAATAATCCTAATCCCCATGCTAAACCCCGTGTATGGTGTAACAGAGATGTACCAAAAAAAGAATAAACTTTTCTATTTGATTTAACAGCTACTTGAAAGGAGGGTAAAAGACCATAAATTAGTAAGAACAATACTGTTATGGTAAAAACCCAAAACCAAAGTGAATAACAAAAAGAAATCCAAGATGGCAAATTGATATAAAAATTTATGAAATATAAAAATGGTAAAAATAAACTTGATAAAAAAACAAATGCATAAAACATGGGCAATAGGATCATATCATAAGGAAAATACCATGTAGTATTGAATTTATTTTTAATTGATGTTTTTAAATGAGATTTTGTAGCTCGGACATATGCTTTAGAATCACGATAACCTTTACGAATTAATCTCCAAAAACCAGTTTCAGGAACATGATAAGTGATAGCATCATCTTTTTTTGAAACTTTATAGCCATGTTCTACGGTTAAAAAGGAAATTTCAGCATCTTCGCCATGTACCCAGTCTGGATTAAAACCACCTATTTCATCTAAAGTCTCTCTACGAAACATTGAACCTGGACCACCAGCCCAAACAACATCATCATTTTTAATGTTTTTATAACGTTTTGAAAATTCTATGCTTCTATAGATTGAACTAAAATGTTCATTTGTCCTAAATATTGTTCTCCCACCAACTAATCCAACTCTTTCATTTATAAACCCTTTTAACATATTTTTTGTCCATAATGGATCAAGTTCACAATCGGCATCTGTGAATGCTACAAAGTCTCCATTTGAGTTTACATAACCTAGGTTCCTTGCATTTGATATCCCTAATTTCTCAGATGTGATAAACCTTATTGGATAAGTCTTTAAAATTTCTTCAGTATTGTCATTAGAGCCATCATTAATAACTATTATTTCTTTATTAGAATAATCCTGACTCAGAATTGATTCAATAGTTTTCCCTATTGTATTTTGCATATTCCGAACCCCAACTATATAACTTACTTTAGGTTCTTCTAGAATTATTTACACCTTCGAATCTCTAAATCCTTTTTAATTATTTTGGATAGAAAGCTTATTATATGACTTTACAATCAATTCTGTTTCGTTTATTAAATTCTCAAAATAATCAGGTACTTGAAGTTTAATATTTAAACCATAAAAATCAATATAATTTTCAATTAGTTCATTAAATATGAAATCTAAACCTTTAGTAATACCTCTCCATTTAGGGTAATCACGTTTAAATTTAGACATATTAGTGATCCACCAGAGATGATCAGCTTGTCTTTCCGGCATATCATCAAAGAATGGCATATTACCCGTTTTTGCTTGAATGGCAGCCATTGTTTCGAATATACTTACTGAATTTTGCCGCATTCCTCCAACATTATAAGCTTTTCCAAATTTACCATCTCTATCGGGTTTTGGAGAATTTATCCATAAATAGAGAATTTCTGCTACATCACTCGAATGTATATTATCACGTACTCTATATCTTCCTCCATAGATTTGGATCTTCTTTTTGAGAAGAATTTGTTTTGTGAAAAAGCCTAGAAATCCTTGAGACTCAGCGGCTTTTTGATTTTTCCCGATTAAACATCCCCCGCGAAATGTTGCTGTTTTCATACCATAACTTCGTGCATATTCTTGAGTGTACATATCAGCTGCTGCTTTACTGACTCCAAAAGGC
>SDBT01007056.1_pt1 | contig 18538 bp, 27 predicted proteins | sample 2277101 | NCBI WGS metagenome assembly SDBT01 (sample SAMN10404973, study PRJNA504765) | marine sediment metagenome | isolation source: marine sediment core GS10_PC15, 103 cmbsf | place: Arctic Ocean: Southern Knipovich Ridge | collected 2010
GGGGGCAGTGCTAGCGATAGAGCCCTCGCTAAGTATTCATCTGCCGTATCAGACACCATCGCGATCGACATGGGATATACCCTAGGCGAGGATCAGTGGTATGTCTAAACCGCTACAGCCCCTTACAATTGAAGCCCCCGGTTTCTTCGGACTCAATAGCCAGAACTCAGGCTCAGTCCTGCCCCCTGGTTGGGCATCTAAGCTAGATAACTTTATATGGGACGACGTAGGCCGACTTGCTAGCCGCCAAGGCAGCCAGAAGATTAACGGCACCATCGTGCCTGGCAGTACGCCGGTCATCCGGTCATCTTTCGAGTACATTGATTCCTCCGGTAGCAAGCTTAACATCTTCGCAACAGACGATAAGATATTCAAGGAAGTCTCTGGTACCATGACAGACATCAGTGGCTCTATCACCACCCCCACCGCCGACAACTGGCAGTTCGCCAACTTCAACGGCTGGGTCGTAGGACACCAAGCAGCGCATGATCCCTGCATCTTAACCACTAACGGTGGTACATTTGCAGATAGTGGTGGCACCCAACACAAGGGCACTAACGTCCTCAGTGCATACGGCCGAAAGTGGACAACCCTCGACGACACCCTCTATTACTCTGACCTTATCATAGACAATATGACGGGCGGCAGTTCTGGTAACTTTAACCTAAGCAAGTTCTGGCCTGGTGGCATGGACGAGCCGGTGGCGCTCGCTGACTTCAACGGCTTCTTAATAGTCTTTGGCAAGGACAGCATGATTATATATGAGAACCCCGATGACCCGACAGTTATGACTATAGTTGAGGGCGTAGACGGCGTGGGCTGCATAGCTAGAGATTCCGTACAGGTTGTTGGAAAGGAGATTCTATTCCTATCTAACTCCGGATTGAGAACATTAGGCCGTACGGTTAAGGAGAAGAGCGTGCCTATGGGTGACGTCTCTAAGAACGTCCGTGACGAGCTCTTAACGAATGTTGCAGCAGAGACCACCCTCGCTGACATTACGTCTGTATATAATAGCAAGGATGGCTTCTATCTGCTATCTCTGCCGACAGCGGGTATAAGCTATGTATTCGATTTGAAGTTTCCCAATCAAGACGAAACACTTAAGGTAGGTCGCTTTGATTTCGCCCCCACGGCCCTCAGCTATAGCGAAGGGCTAGTAATGTGGATGGGAGTAACCTCAGGCTTTCTCTCCAAATACACAGGATATAAGGACGAGGTAGCAAGCGATGGTACCGGCGGTGCCTCCTACCTTTCAGACTTTGAAGGGGTATGGAATGACTTTGGTGAACAAGCTGCACCCCTCTTAAAGATACTTAAAAAGGTATCAATACTTGCAGCAGGTACCCCCGGTGGTACGGTTAACTTTAAATGGGCTGTGGATTATTCAGATGCTTTTACGCAGCTACAGTTAACCTTTAATGAAACGAATCCCGCTACGTATGGAGTAGCTTTATATAATACTGCCAGCGACACGTACTCGGCTGTCGGAGGATTCGAGAAAGTTAAACACGCTCTCTCTCGCAATGGACAAGTTATTAAAATAGGAGCATCCGTGACAATCAGCGGCGCTAAGTTTGCCCTCCAACGGATCGATCTTTTAGCTAAACTAGGAAAAATAGGAATCTAATATGAGTAATTATACAAACACATTCGGCGGTGCGGCAAAGGACTCGGCTAATGACATTATCCTCGGTGCTCAAATGGACACAGAGTACGACGCCATAGCTACCGCCTCAGCCACTAAAGCGAATAAGATTGTTAGTGGTACCACAGATAACATTATGACCATGGACAGTGCAGGTGACCTGAAGAACTCCACTAAGCTGATCACTGACAAGGCCGACGTGGCCGGTGACACCTACACAGGCGTCATCGATCAGAACGACGCTACTGACTCCACCACTGGTGGCACAGGCTCCATACACACCGACGGTGGTATTGGCGCAGTGAAGGAGATCGTCACAGATGCAACCTTCAAGCCCCTCGGCGACACCGCTTCAAGCGACGTGGCCGCCTTTGGTTACACTACCGTTGACGGAGCCATCCTTACTGGACAGGGTTCAACTAACGACGTAGTCCTCAAGAACGACGCAGATGCGATAGCCCTTCGTGTCCCCACGGGTACACAAAACGTAGTTGTTGAAGGAACAACCACTCACGGCGGCAATGTGTTGTCCGACACTGACAGTACTGACGATCTTGGCAGTACAACTGTTCGCTGGAAGGATATATGGGCAGATACTATATCATTAACAGATATGGCTCCCGTAATACAGATTGTGAATACTACATCTACGGGTGTAGCGACAACAACCGCGACCACTCCTCTCGATAATGATAGCATTCCTTTAATTACTGAGGGTGCAGAGTTTATGACTCGTACAATTACCCCGAAACATGCCAATAACATATTAAAGATTGACGTTGTAGTCAGTTGTAGCTCTAGTGCTATAGGGCCCGAAGTTACAGCGTTTCTATGTCAGGATGCAGTTTCAAACTCTTTAGCCGCAGTTGGTTGTAATTCTAATCCAAACGAGTTACTTCCCAGTTCCTTTGTACATTATATGACAGCGGGCGGAACTTCAGAGATCACGTTTAGATTGCGGATAGGTCAGGATGAGGCTGGAACAATGACATTCAACGGTATGGGTGGTGGAAGAATTTATGGTGGAGTTATATCAAGTTCAATAACAGTTACGGAGTATAAAGCATAATGTGGATTAAATTAAACTATCTAGTTCCTGAACCTCAGTGTGATACCAAAGACGGTAAAGTCACAGCGTGGTTCGACACACGGGAACAACCAACACAGGAAGCTATCGATGCGGTAGATGAAAGTGTCGCCACAGGGTATTACAAAAGCAAGAAGGTAGAGAAGGACTTTATTGATGCGATGGATACCCCTGTATTCAAGGCCATCTGTGAAGAACTTGAGTCTATCAAGCCTGGCTCTATGGCTAATATCAGGGCGCGTGCTCAGAAGCAGAAGTGAATGCCCTAGCCTTACGGTCACCCTCTCAGCTCGCTGTCCGTGGCAGGATAGACGGATTACAGTGGAAGATGGAGAAGGAGATCGAAGCAGGTGACATGGAGCAGACCATTGTGGACTGCACTAAAGACCCTGACCAGGCTGATCATTACTATGGAGAGGGCGTGTACGCACGTGCTCTCCTGATCCCCGCTGGCACTTGTGTCATCGGGCATATCCATAAGCAGGACAGAATCTGCATCATCGCGCAAGGGAAATGTACCTTCGTCGATGAGTGGCAGAACAAGACAGTAGAGGCTCCCTATGTAGGGGAGTTTAAAGCCGGCAGCAAGACTGCCGTATACGCCCACACTGACACCCTATGGGTGGCGTGCTTGGGAACTAATTCAAAAGATGCTGGAGTAATTATCGATGACCTCGTCGAAGCGAGTCACGAAGACTATCAGCTTTACTTAGAACAATTGGAGAACTAATATGTCATTCGGAGCAATAGGTGGTGCAGTTGCCACATCAGTGATCGGCGGGATGCTATCAGGGAGCGGAGACAGCCCTGGACAGCCGTCCCAGTCTCAGACCTCAACAGGCCCCTTCAATTTAGAGGGTGGTTTGTTTGGTGGCTCTAGCTTTGATCCTAAAACAGGACAGGTTAATCAGGTTCTTGATCCTCGGCTAGCGTCCATACAAGGCCAAGGCTTTGACCTCGGCGCAGGATTCAATCAACAAGCTATGACGAACCCCAACATAGGCTTCGCCAATCAAGCAGGTGGAAACTTCCTTCAAGGACTTGGTCAACAAAACCCCTTGGACTTACAGAGCCAACTGTTCCAGCAGCAGTCAACCCTCTTGCAGCCTGGCTTTGACCAGCAGAACCTCGACCTCGAAGGTCGTCTGTTCGCACAAGGCAGACTCGGCAGTACAAGCGGCTCCAACCAGCAGAACGCTCAACTGGATTCTCAGAACACGGCCTTCGGTCAACTCTTAGCACAGTCTTTCCAACAGAGCCAGCAACAGCAGGCACAGCAGGCTAACCTTGGACAGAGTCTTGCAGGGTTCTCCCCGCAGTTAGCAGGCATGTTCCAGAACGTCGGCGCAGCAGGACTACAACAGAGTCTCGGCATAGAAGGTGCAGGTCAGAATGCTCTTGCTAATGCAGGCAACTTAACTACAAGTTCTACCACGACGGGCGCAACGCCCGGCCACCAATCCGGCGTGAGTGTAGCCGGTGATGCTCTCTTAGCGAGCGGCATGGGCGGTTTTGGTACCGCGGTAGGTGGATTGTTTCAAGGCGCGCCAGTAGATTTCTTCGGTACACCGGAGAGTCAGCAGGGGACGCAGACCCGAACTAGATTGTTCTAAGGAGATAATCATGGCACATGAACATCAACTATTTCAAACACCCGATCAAGTAAGAAAGCTCGAACAAGCTCAGCGTACACAGGGCATGACTCCCTCGAAGGCGGCTATATTCAACGCAGCGTTCGCAGGCGGAGATGCCCTCCAGCGTGGTGTTAGCGGACTGTTCGGCGGCAATCGTGTAGATACAAACTCTACGGAAGTTAGACGTGCCCTCCAGTTGCAAGAGCAGCTTAAGGGTATTGACTTCCAAGACAGAGCCAGCGTAATTAAGGCAGGCAATACTATGATTGAGGCAGGTCACTTCAACGAGGGACAACAGATTCTCGCGATGGCCCCTGGTGCTAAGCACACTCAAGGCCGCACAACGGTCGGCGATGACACGCTCTTATTTAACACAGCTCCTGACGGTGAGGTTACTAAGATTCATGCTGACAGCCCTACGGCTGCCACTACTAAGGTAGACCCCCTGGCTAAGCTCAACCCTACATACAATCAAGACCTGGCACTGGATGAAGACGGCAGAAAGACACTCCTTAACTCACTCCAGAATAACAAGAAGCTAACTGGTATGTTTACAAAGACCACAAAAGAAGAGGTGGAAGATCATGCCGGCTTAATACTTAACCTAGGTCAAGAGTATAATAAACTAGAAGCTAACGAATCAGTGCGTCAGTTCTGGCAGGACAAGGCCAACCCTAAAATAACTGATCAACAGGCAAGGCAGCTGTTCGAGTTTAGACGCGCCACTACCCCTAGAGAAACCGTAAGGCTGATGGCTAAGCTCTACAGAGAAAGCGGGTTGGAGAGAGCTAACAGCACAGATAGTCTTATGGGATCAGAAGAGGCCGCTATTCTTAAGTCAGCAACTATACCTGAACTTATGAAGAGAGCAGCCCTGAATAACAGGAAGCTAGAAATCTTAGCTAAGAAGGAGCAGGCGGAAGGTGGTATAATTCGGGCCGATCCTAACGGGAAGGGATTCCGTATGGATACAATCCCAACTGTGGATAAGAACGGCGAGGGTGCTCAAGAGGTTTTCTCTAACATAAGACAAATGGACAACGAGCAGATAAGAGACTACTTCATAAATAAGTTCCAAGCTAACTTTGATAACAAAGAAAGCTTAGAGTGGCACGAAGCTAATTGGAATCGTATGCGAGCTACGCAGCAGAACCAAGAGTTTACCGCTCAGTGGTTCGAGGGTACTGTACGTCAACGCTCTAAGTTAGCCTTCGATCTCTCGAAAGATATGTGGGAATCAGAAGACCTTGACGGGTGGGCTGACATACAATTAATACATAAGTATTTGTCTCAGTTAGTGGGTCTAAGAACTAAAGAGGAAGACGCAGCTGCGGCGGTACTATTAGATTTAGGTACCGACTTCGGACAGCAACTTCCCCGATAACAAGGAGTACACAATGGCAAATGTAAAAGCATTTCCTCTAGATGACGAGTTCGATGAAGCAATACACCCCGTAGATAGACCACGAGGGTCGTTCTTCGACTCAGGCAATTGGATCAACGTCATGCGTGGTGTTGACAAAGGCGGTGATGGTGTCCGTCAGACATTCGAAGAAGTAAAGGAAGGATTAGGTATCTCACCCCCAGGCTCCGCTGCCTTCTTTACCCAAGAGGCTAAGAAGCGGCAAGCTGCGCTCAAAGACGAGTTCTCCCCCAACGCCGACCTCCCTGGAGCTGATGCTCTGGAGCTGACGGGCGAAGTGGGCTTAGCTGTGGCCGTGCCTTTAGGTAAGACCAAGGCAGCACGCACTGTGCTCGGCGGCTTAGCAGGCTCCACCATCTTTAATGAAGAGTCCGATCCCGCTACCACTGCCTTGCAGGTAGGGCTTGGGGCCACCATTGGCCGGTTCCTCGGCCGATCTGGTGATGACTTAACCCAAGGTATAGCGAAATCCGAACAGAGGCTCCTTGGCGGGCCCGGACAGCAGAAGCTGCTTCCACCGCCACGCCCAACCGCAGGTTTTCAAGGCCCACCTCGGCCTCCCCAGCCCCCTCAGGCTCTCCTCACACATCAACCGGCTAGGCCCGGCGCTGCTACCCTCCCTCCGCAGATAGCGGAACAGATGGCCGCTCAGGCCCCCCGTAGAGGGATAGATTTAGCTAGGCAACAGTCGCAGCAAGGCGTAGGTGCTGGCTTTCAAGGCGTAACTAAGGCCGACAGCACTATGACTAGAGCTGAGACAGCCCTATTCCAGCAGCGTAATGCAAAGATTAGTAAAGAGCTGGGGAAGATTGATACTCAAATTGCTAAGGTTAAGAAGTCTCTTGTCCGCAAGGGAGCATCCGCCAAAACTATTGGTGTGAACAGCGCGAAGCTAGAGAAACTACAGGGCACCCAGACAGCAGCCCGTGCTATACTCAAGGAGCTGCTTGACAGGCACCAGGGCCGCTCCAAAGCATTAGAGGCTATCCGCGCCCAGGCTCCAGAGATCGTGGCACCAGAGGCCACACAGGCAGTCGCAAAGGCATCGTCGAGAGTGGTACGTGATGGGGTCGTTAAGGTAAAGAAACTAACAGCAGGGAAGGTAACCCCTAAGGAGATGCGTGCTCAGATCGAGCAGCTCACCGGAAAGAAGCCCAGTCCTAAGTCGAACACGGCACAGCTCGCACGGCAGCTCAACGCTGCTCGCGATGACGCTGGGCAGGGAATGACCAGAGCACAGAAGATAGCAGCCGGATTGATCCTTGGTGGTGGCGCAGGCGCTGCTTCCGCAGGTGAAGACGACCCAGAGGCAGGTGCAGGTGTTGGCCTAGCGATGGCGGCCGGTATGCTCGGAGTCTTTGGTGGCCCGTCCCTCATTCGCGCCCTCTCAAAGGCGGCCAAAGGGGCCTCCCCTAAGGTGGTAGATAATGCTATGAAAGAGGGTATGAAAGAAGCATCTAGGGCCGGCGGTCAATTGAATCAGAAGATCAATGCCGCTACAAAGCTGAAAGACTACACCCCTGAAGTTATCTCTGATCTATTTACCAGCGCAGGGAATGTCCTTGACAAGTTCCTGGGCTCTATTGAGACACGGATAAGACTTATCTCACCTAAGATTGCTGACGCACTTACTAAGATGGAATCCAGGGTACACTCGGTGAGTGGTGCCTGGCTGACGAAGAGTGAGTTGGCGTTCAAGAAACTAGATCAAGCTAAGCTGACATCCGCGCAGACACAGACATTTAACATCCTCTTGAGTAACAACAGAAGTAGCGCAATCCGCTACCTTCGCAGCCTTGGTCATGGCGCAGCAGCCGCAGAGTTTAGAAACCTCGCGGGAACACTGGACGAAGCTGCTGACTATCTCCGCACTGTGGGACTCGGCGGTGGTATCCGGAAGGAATACTTCCCCCGTCAGATAAATGACATCACAGAGTTTGAGAGCATCAGGGAAGTTAAGACCTACCTTGAGCACCTCGCGAAGAAGAAGAAGATTGACTTGACAGACTACGAGAAACAGAACGTCCTCACTGACCTTATGAACGAAGCCGTTAGTAGGCGAAGTGACTTGGCCTTTGGTCGAGCCGCGAGAGCCCTGAAACGCAGGAAGATTAAGGTTACCGCGCAGAACATACACGCATATGCTTCCCCGCGACAGGCATTCAACAACTATGCAGAAGACATTGCGCGCCAAGTAGAGCGGCGTAAGTTCTTCAAGGGTCAGAAAGTAGACGTCGATGACCTCGGCCCTCAAGGCGAGAACATCGCTAGTGTTTCATCTGTGTTGGCTAAGGGGCTCGGCAATACTATAACCTCTAAGCAGGCTGATGAGATCGCAGAGCTAATCCGCGCACGCTTCGGCCCTGGCGAGCAAGCCTCGGGTAGGGGTGTACAGCACTTTAAGAACTTCACCTACGCTGGCCTGTTGGGTAACCCCATCGCTGCTATCACGCAGCTCGGAGACTTAGCCCTCAGCGCCCACCGTAACGGTATACGTAACACCGTACGTGCTGTAATCGAGCAGCTCTCGGGTAAGGGTAAGATCGACAAGCATCGTGACCTCGGCCTCCGTGATGCTACAGTAGACTTCGCGTCTAAGGTGGCCTCGCGCGACGTACTAGAGTGGTCATTGAAATACTCTGGCTTCAAAACTATGGATAAGTTTGGTAAGAACGTGTTCATCAACGCAGCGATGAAGCGGAACTCCCAGATGTCTAAGGGTGATTTCTTCAAGAAGTGGCAAGGACGCTATGACCCTGAAGGCGGAGTCCGTCGTACCGAGAAGTTATGGAATGATGTACAGCAGTTTGAGAAGACTGGCCTCACTAATGCCAACCGAGAAGACATAGGGCTTATGGCCTGGAATGAGCTTGCTAGTGTACAACCGATCGGGTTGTCCTCGCTGCCTCAGAAGTATCTGGAGAACCCTAACGGTCGGATGGCCTACATGCTCCAAACCTTTACGCTTAAACTCTTTGACGTTATGCGCAAGGACATATTACAGCAGGTTCAAGCAGGTAATCATGCACTGGCAGCTAAGAACGCAGCCAAGCTGACCTCTGTATTCGTCCTATTGAACGCAGGCACCGACGCAGCTAAGAACTTCCTCACAGGGAAGACGGCAACTCCGTCAGAGCTGTTGATTAACAACTTCATTAAGATGACAGGGGCGAACAAGTTCACCCTTGATACGGCCGGCCGACAAGGCTTAGGCCCCGCAATAACCTCTATGGTTATGCCCCCGATGGCTATGGTCAACGCTCTTATCGATCCGAAAGCAGCAGTAGGCTTAGTGCCGGTAGTCGGACGTAACCTCCAGCAGTTCATGAAGTAATGAAATACTTCACCCGTACGGAGCTGGCATGTAACTGCCAATGCGGGCAAGACACAGTGGACTTCGAACTAGCCGAAGTGCTTGACGCAATACGCGAGCACTTCGGTGTCCCAGTTATGGTGACGAGCGGAAACAGATGCAAAGATTACAATGCAGAGATAGGTGGTGGAGTAAACAGCCAGCACCTGTACGGTAAGGCTGCTGATATTAAGGTGGAAGGAGTCAAGCCACAGGACGTGGCAGACTTCGCCGAGACCCTCTTGAAGGAGGGTGGCATAGGTAGATACAATTCATTCACGCACGTAGATGTACGGAAACGGAAAGCAAGGTGGTAATATGAGTATTGAGTTAAAAAGATTAATTAGGCGTCAAGCGGCCAGCGCTACACTATTAGCAGCTTTCCCTGAGGCTCAACATCAGCAGCGTATTAAAGACTTCTTGTTCGCCCAGCATGGTGATAAGTTCTCACCCCGCCTAGGCGAAGTAGTCGCTGCCTGGAATGGTAACCCCCAAGTAGTGACCTTCGGTAGGTTTGAGGGTGGCGGAAACGGGGTGAATCGAGTTGGAGGCAGGGTGTTCCAGAACGTACGTGAGCTGAATGAAGGCGAAAGCTAATGTGGAATATAATCGCAGGCCCAATCATACGGGGTGTTACAGGCTTCTTCAAAGATCAGGCTAAGCTGAAGCAGGCTAAGCTGGACGGAGAGATTCATGTCCTCAAGCAGGCCAGCCAGAACATAGCAGACTGGGAACAGATACATGCGAAGGGAAGTCAGACCTCATGGAAGGACGAGTTCTGGACTATCATATTCGCTATACCTTTGGTACTAGGGTTTATTGGATTTGAGGAAGAGATTAACACAGGGTTCATAGCCCTCAGCAACATGCCTGATTGGTACCAGTACACACTGGTGACTATGGTGTTAGCTTCCTTTGGTATTCGAATGAACACCTTGGTGAAAGGTTACTTAAAGAAGTAAAGATTGGGGGGCGCAATGCCCCCCTTATATTACATGAGGTCTTGTCTTTCGAAGAATCCTCGTCCGGCTAAGAATCCTCGTACGGCACCAGCCGGTATAATCAGCACAGTATGATCCATCTTCGCTGTCCTGACTCCAACTAAGCGCAACCCACCATCCTCATCAACTACTATCTGAGGGCTACCAGAGTCCCCAGGTTGAGCGATAGTGTCTGTAATGTTACTACCCATCCACCAGTTAAAGGACTGTATATAGCCAGCATGGATAGCAAGAATGCCAAAGCCATACCCTCCACCGTACGTCGCCTCTCCTAGCTGAAACCAATGACCTTCTACCTTTAATAGCTTAGGGGTCATGTTTATACACAGAGGACAGTATAGGACAGCTAAGTCATAGACTTGGCTGACCGCCACTACCTCTACCTCATAGTCCCTTAAAGAACTATTCCTCCAGATATGTCCCCTGCCCTTCGGCAGAATAGCAGCTACATGAGCATTCGTAATGAGGAAGGTCGGCGATATATGGAACGCTGATCCTCCACCTGTCGGTGCGGACACTGCCCACACTGAATCCTCATAGTAATCTACTACATTTTCTGGGATGTTCTCTAAAGCCTGCGCTGGTTGGAGGCAGCTTGCCATCCCCAGTGCCAGGACGACTCCTGCTACCCATTTACGTAATGAATCTTTCATATATCTTACCTCCAATGTTGTTAAAGAACCTTCTCCAGACATATGATCTAGCGAAGGATGTGACGGTGAATAGGGCTGTCAGCGCGAATGCCGTGCCCATCTCGGATGCATGTTGCGGCCATAACACCGGCACTACATACATCCACACCAACCATGATATGACAAAGCCTGTCCCTATATTCAGGGTGGTTTCAAGCAATGTCTCCATCTTACTTTGATTCATCGGCGAACCTCCGTATCTATGAATTGTTGAAGCAGGCCAGTGAACGTATCCATCATCGTGTCAAACTGTCGATGATCAAATACGAAGATGAAGTCACCATTACAGTCACCTCGTGGGTGCCGTACGTACATATTAGCAGCACACATCTCCATTAACTCATGGTTAAGAATACCAAACACCTCGTTAGGGTATTTAGTGCCAATGGTGAGCTCCTGTTCTACAAAGTCAAAGCCTCCTCCACCTCTATCCTTATCCCATATCACCTTGAATGTTAGATTGCTGACTCGAAGGTTCTTGATATGTTTAATCTTCATTCTCAATCTCCTTCTGAAGCAGCGCCATAGCTCTCCATGCGACCTTGGTACTGTGACGTACGCCGTCAGTATCCACCGTTCCACGTTCAAGGAAGTGGCGCATCAGGGCATCGCCCTCGTCGCCTGACTTATCTCTATCCCAATGTAACGGCTTACCTGGATTGTGCTGGTCATTGCCAATACGTGACAACTCCGCCACTGCGACCATAGCCCTAGGAAAGTAATCCACGAACCCTGAAGCCACAGGCACGAGCTTCCGTGCTGCGGCTTCCACAGGTAAAGCCTGCTTAGGGTTAGGGTCACCAGATTGGTCACCGTACGCCCGCTTTAATCTAGCTTGCTGAGCAAGACCTTGCCTACTCACAGTTTTGATTGAGTCAATATGGCTTTCCTAACACCTAACGGTAAGATCGTAGTCCGACCTCGGAGGTTGGTTCCGCAGTCCGCACACTTGTACCTATTGTACTGCTGTGTGGCTAGCGTCTCTACTCCGTTGTGACTGATGTTCTCACTACCGCAGTTGGTACAGACCATCTCGGCCTTCTCTTGATCGCGGTCAATAGCGTACAGTCCCATGTTGGGGTGGTTGCTAATCCAGGGTAACAGTCGATTGTACAGCTTAGGCAGGAGTTCTACGTCCTGAATGTTGTACTTCTTCATGTCACGCCATGAGTCAGGGTCACCATTAATACAGCCCGTCCAAAGGGACATGCCCTTGTTCGGATGCTTCGCGCCTAGTCCTAAGAACTGAGATACGAAGTCGAGCTTGTTACTGGCGAACCTAAACTTAGCCCTCACCGCACGCAGCAAGTCGATCTGCTGGTAGGGTACTGGTGGAGCCATGTCCATCTTGACGAACTCCTTATTAAGGATGGGTATGTCAAAGTTCACTCCGTTGTAGTGGATGATAATATCAGCATCCTCTAATAACTCGTGCGCCTTGAACACCATCGCATCGTGCCCATCGTGGTAGACAGAACGGAATATTGTACCCCTCTGTATCCTACCATCTATCTCCCACTTGGCTGCAAAGCTGAGGGTTGACCCTGGCTCTACGATCTGTTCCAACCCTATGTTCTGGTTGAATAGACCCCACGTGTAACAGATATTGGGCTTGGTTTCTATATCTATGTATAGCTTCTTCATTAGTAAGGTACGCTAGCGAACATGGCGACCAGTAGGAAGAATATTCCTACTCCGCTCAGCGCTGCACCCACAAAGAGACTTACTACATCTAACTTTAGCTCTTTCATTGTTTCTTCTCCTTATTAGTTTTCACTAAATGGCAAGGCTTACACATCACCTGGAGCTTGTCAGTCCCTACGAATAGGTTCTGAGCGAAGCTACCGAGGTCGTTGAAACTCTTCAACGTACCCGCAGGTGTCTTATGGTCTACCTGTACCTCCTTCTGCCTGAATCTCTCTCCGCATTGCACGCAGAGATATGTCTTAACAGTTTTAAGCTGCCCTGCCTTCTTGCCTGTCTTGAAGCGAACGGGCTCTCCGTCCTCGTCAAGTAGCTGCTCGGCCTTGGCTGCTTCTTTGATTACCTCGTACTTAGGAGGCCACCTGTTGAACTTCTCCCTCAGTCCTGAACGCAAGAAGCCAAAGAACTTGGCCTGAGTCCAGGCGGGGTACGGTTCAAACGGTGGCGTTTTAGTGCCCATCGATCGAAGGCTCCCACATTTCTCCATCCTTACGGCGCATCCATAATAGTTGTCCTACCTCAATCATGGCTGCCATTGCAGATGGATATACCTTACTATACTCTCTGCGGATTACGGCCTCGTAATCTTTCTTTAACGAGCAGAGTTGAAATAGCTTGGCCGCAGTCTTGGGGCCTACGCCTCTTATCCCTGGAATGTGGTCGGCCGTATCACCGACTAACATCTGGGTATAGAAGTTGCGCATTGCTTCAGCCTCACTGACTTCGTATCTTTCGTTGGTACGAAAGTTATAGTGTGAACCTGGGGTGTTATTCAAGTCTTTGTCAGGCGAAGCCCCGACATGACCTGCTATCATTGCTTTGGATATGACATCATCCGCCTCTTCATCCACCGCGACTATAGTATATTGCTTCTCCAGAAGCCAATTACGTATTAAGTCGTAGTGAATAGGCTTAGGTGTGCCTACCCGATTCCCTTTGTAGGGTTGAATTGTTGCTATGCGATCTCGGAAATTGTCCTTACCCGATAAAACCACCTTGAACGTATGGCACTTGCTGCCCCTGACAATGTTACTCAGGTGCAGGGCTACGGTGTTGAGAACCTGGATAGGCGTCTCTGCGTAGAAGTACTCCGTTACCACCATGTCTGGATTCTTGCTCACATACTTGTTCACAAGTCTCTTTGCTCTGGTGTATAAGAAGGGGCTGCACGAATGCTGCCCCTCCACGTCAAGGCGATAGATGATTCGCTGGGTAGCGAAACCTATCTGGTAGGGTAGGACGTCTCCATCAATGTAGACTTCCTTCGCCATCTTCTTTCTCCTTGTCTTTGACTACAACCAGGTTCGGACGGTTGGCTACTGCCGCAGCCGTGACCTTCCCCGCGTATACCTGTGCCAGCTTCTCATTCAGATTATCCAGAGCCTCAATGCTGCGAGGTAAGATGTAGTCGTCGTACTCCACGACTCCACTCTCTAGGTTAATTACCTGATAGATCGACCGATCATTGGTATCCATACCAACCCTAAGCTCATAGAACTTGCGGGTTATTGGTAGCTTAGTCTGTGTCATCACTCCCCCATGCATCAGCGAAGCCCGTGTAGTTCACCGCATCCTTGATCTTATCTTTTATCCAATCAGGTTGCGAGTCGTACAGTTCTTCTACTGGCGCATCAAAGTCAAAGAACTTGACTTCGGTGGATAGCTCGGGTATTGCCATATCCTTAGGGGCAGGAACCACTGCGACGATCTTGGCATTATCATTGATCGTGCTTCCGATGGTAACCATACATTCCACGTTTAATAGTTCTTGGATTGACTCCACATCCTTCTTTCCTAGGTTAGATAGGAGTTTGTATAGGTTAGACTTCTCATGGCTGGAGAGGGTGTACTCCATAGACATCCAACGAGGTTTGCTCTCGGTCTCACCGTCTTCATTGGTGATCTCGATTGTCTCGGTGGGGAGTTCCCAGGTGAATAAAGCCCTTGGCTTGGGGTCGGCGACTTCGCCGGTTTGCCAGTCTGTCTGGGGCTGGATGCCCAGATCAACGATACTGGTGAGGCGAGCCATATAGGTGCCCTCTTCAATACGAGGGTGCTTGGTCTTACCACTTTTCATGTTCTTTAATTCTAAACTCATGCTTACTGCTCCTTTGTTTTAGTTATTTCCATTAAGTGCTTGCGTTATTCGGAAGTTTCCCCTGCATGTCTTGCCTTGAGAACCTTAGCTCTCTTTGCATTATCAGAGGCTTCCTTCGCTCGGAAGGCTGCCTCCTCTTTAGCGAGGGCTTCTTCATTACGCTTTTGTTGGACTGCCCAATCGTGTTCACTAATGTTCTCGGTTGGGTTATAGCCGCAGGCTTGGATGGCTTGCGCCTCCGCTGCCTGTAGTGCTTCCTCATCGATCGTTACAAGGGATAGAGCATAGTCCGTCAACAATGTTAAACGTTCCGTAGTCATGTTCCTGAAACAACCAGTGATGTGTGAGATACACAGCTTGCGTATCTTCAATTCTTCTCTACGTTTCTGGACGGCAGCGTGAGACTCTGCCTTGGTCATACTGTCCGGCCCCTTGGGAGGGTTCTTAATTGTTCTCATTCAATTCTCCTTGTACTTGTTCCGTGATCCTCTGCTTCGCTCGGTGGGCACGCTCCTTAACCGCACCTACGTTCTCGTTGTAGAGGTCTGATAGTTCCTTATACGTAAAGCCGTAGTGATAGTGGTCTATCAACACTTCCCTGTCCTTGGGCGTTAAGCCTTCGACCAGAGCTATCGTAGTGAACAAGTCTTCCCGCTCGGCGGGGTCTTGTGCTCGATTCTCTTCTACGGTCATGTCTTCCTGATACTCTACTGAGCCGAACAAGGCATCTGTTTTCTTGTGTCGGTAGTAGTTGAAGCAGGTGGTACGCGTTACCCAGCGTATCCATGATGGCACACCCCCCCTCTCAGGGTCGTACTTGGCGGTGCTCTCCATCAGCTTAGCGATCACATCAGCATATAGGTTATCGTAGTCCTCCCTGTTGCCAGGGCTAGAGTCCCATATAAACTTACTGATCACATCAGTGTACTTCTTAATGAAGTCGTTATCAATCTTTATTTCTTTCATACCAATAGGTTACTCCTTTATTCTTATTATGTAACATCTATTCCCACAGGCCAACCTCATCCTCGTCGTAGTCGCCATCGTCACAATCCTCATCGAAATAGCCCTGACAAATACCGCACTCTCCCTCGATCTGTAAGGTCTTTAGTGACTCGTCGATCATTTTGTCACATCCCTCACACTTCACATACTCCGGTTTAGAAGTCATACGTATACCCGTGCCCATATTTCATGGCCTCGAAGCGTTCGTCAAAGTCCAACTGCTTCTGCTCTACTACTGTAAGCGGCTTAGCCAATGCTGCCTTCTTAACCTGAGCCTTGTGCCGCTTAGCCATGCTCTTGAAGGTTACTACTCTGGGTTTACTCATCCGTTGGTACCTCCGTTCAGTAAGTGGATGATCTCTGCTATATCTTCATCCAGGTGCCCATCATACTCATCACCTAGCTCGGCTTCAAGCTGTTGGATTAAGATTATTGCGTTTTGTATTAAACATTCAGTTATCAATGTGTCTCCGCCCATGTGTTGCCCACCTTCACATCTGCGTCCAGTGGGACGTTAAGTTTAAGCATCCGTCCTGCTTCAATGATGCTCTGCTTTGCTAATGCACTGTAGACTCGGACGTCCTTCACGAGAACGTCTGCCTGTGCTTCATCGTGCATGTCGATCACCTTCCATACATCCAATCCCATCTCTGTCACCCACTTGTCAAGGATAACAGCCGACCACTTCATTACTAACGCGCCCGCCGTTTGGTTGAGCGCGTTGAGGCCGCTTCTATACGCGCCAGTGTACTTATCTTTTCTAAGAGTGATCTTTCGACCATCCAAGCCGACGAGGTAACCTCTCTTCGATGCCCAGTCAACGTTCGTAATGAACTCTGCAAGTTTAGGATTCGCAGCAAGAAATTGTCGTCGCAGTCTGGCACCAGCTGCTCTGCCTTTGCCAACAATGCTACCAAGTTTCTTGTCTCTTGCCCCATAGATGAATGCATAGATGAAAGTCTTCGCGTCATCTCGTGTAGAAAGTCCTGCGTCTCGTCTATTCTTTTCGTGTGGATCACCGTGTATTACCTCCTTGGTGAACTGTGGGTCGTTAATGTAATGCGCCAGAGTCCTAAGCTCTAGTCCCTTAGCGTCGTGTCCTACTAGTTTCCTTCCTTTCGATGCAGTGAACAGGCTCCGCATCTGCCTACCGTAGGTAGTGCCTACTCGGGGTATATTGACTACTCCTTTGTGCCGAAATCGAAAGGTAGGTGTACCAATCGTAATGGCTGCGGCTGCGATTCGTCCGTCACTCCTGACAAGCTTAATAAGCCCTTCGATCTGACCTTGTCTATGCTTGTAGATATACCAGTCTCGTATGTATCGTCCGATGGCGTGATCGATTCGTCCCAAGGAGGGGCAGGGTTTACCTTCGAAGGTAAGCTTTGGAGCCCCTTTCTCAGTGAAGTGAGCAGGCTTCCACCCGAGTCGTACGAGTTGGGTAGTAATTCTCGCACGTTTAGTAAGATCAGGTTCTGTATATTCAACTCTTGTAAAAGGCCCACCGATGTCCGGTACTCCGCTCTCTTCAAACCATTTGAGTACATTATTTGAATGAGTACCATCCTTGAGGAATGGTTTAGAAATAGGTCGATCATAAGGGACTTGCAACTCCATCGAAAGATGCGGTCGTATCTCCTTGTAGCACCGTTGTTGGTGTTCCTTAAGGGCATGTATATAGAACCGCCCCCTTCTTTTATCAAATTGTACACCATTAGCCTCCTGTCTGGTTATGATGCGTAGTATGTGGTGCTCTATGTAGAGCCCGTTAGCTATAGATGTTAAATCCGTCGGACAAGGTAAGTCCATACTCTTCCTCCAATGCGTGATAAACGTCTACGTTTAGCATGACATCTTGCACGCAGTAGTCCATCATCTCCTCGCTAAACTCAGCGAAGCGCTCTACTGTGTACGCAAAGTCTCCCTTCTCGTTACCGAGATGCTTGCCCCACCCCGCAAGGTGGTGACCCCATGGTCGCTCAGGCCACAGGAACCGCGAGGTTACCTGTGTATCCATCACCAAGGGAACCTGCTCCCACTCTCCGTACTGCTTAAAGAGTGCTGGCAGATCGAATCCTATTATATTGTGGCCCACTAGCACCCTTCTTTCTTTTAGATACTTTAACGCGTGGTTGATCTCGTTCGGCCGCCACTGGTACAAAGTCATCGAGGGTACCTCGCAGGCCACCAGGCAGTGTATACTGTGGAGGTCGTAGACCAGGCTGTTGGTCTCTATGTCGAAGACCGTGACCTGCGTTGGCTGCTTCGTTTTGGACGGCTTCTGCTGCGTCGGCTGCATCTTCTCGTTGCACTCTTCTGATTGCATTTAATTGCTCCTGTACTCGTTCGTCTCTGGTCGCCCTTGCTTGTATTTCCCGTGGTGTAGGGCTAGGCGGTGCTGGCGTGGCGACGTTGACTCCCGTGGTGCTATTAGTCACCCACTCTACGTTTCTTATTGTCATTAAATTCCATTCTCCTCAACAGGGTACAGGTAGTGCTCGACATTCAGTATCTCTGTCAATCTCCCCGTGTCTCTGCTGTAAGCTAGGTTAGTTGCTAATCCTGTGAGGCCAGCGTACCTGTTCTTCAGTACCCTGATCCGTGTCAGGTTGGACTCACGCTCGTCTTCCGCTTGCTGGTTCCTTTCTAATGCGATCACTGAGTCGGAGAGTTGAGCAATGGACTGGCTCCCTCGCAGGTGTGACAGTCCCACTTCTACACCCTGCTCGTGACTCCTGTTCCCATCTATCCGTCGGAGGTGGCAGACGAGAAACATTCCAACGCCCGTCTCTTCGACCAGTTGTCGCAGCTTAGCCATGATACTATCGATTGCCTTTCTATCATCGATGAACTCTGCTTGTGCAGAGACTACGAGTTGAAGGTGATCGAGTATG
>SDBT01007057.1_pt1 | contig 18538 bp, 20 predicted proteins | sample 2277101 | NCBI WGS metagenome assembly SDBT01 (sample SAMN10404973, study PRJNA504765) | marine sediment metagenome | isolation source: marine sediment core GS10_PC15, 103 cmbsf | place: Arctic Ocean: Southern Knipovich Ridge | collected 2010
AATCACGCATTATATCTCAAGCTAAAAAAGGTGAGATATAAAAAAAAAGCGGGTAGAAAGATTTTATAAACGAAGAGCGTTGAAAGTCTTTATAATTCTTCATCCATTTATAAAATTACCCAGTTTTTTATTTATTATCGAATTTTATGATTATAATATGGACGCCGAGCACGAAATAATTGTAGAAAAACAAGATCTCACAGGCGACGGCAAATATGACAGTTTCAAATATGGTCAGACCAACGCCGCAGGAGAAATTACCTTCCACACCTTAATACAAATGGCATCATACAGAGCCGATAACATAAGAAAAGTAGAGGATGAAAAAGAAAATCCAAAAGCATTCCAACTTGATTACCTCAATTATATTAATAAACTTCTCACGCCTAATATTGGCTGGGACCCTGAAGAAGATGAATATGGAGGATGGGGTGATTTGTTCGAAGAGGGTTTCTCCAACGAATATGATATATGGGCTAAAAAAGAAATCAAATCCGAGAGTACCATAACTTCCAGCATTGAAAGAAATTACTATCTCATCCAAAAGGATATAGATATGGATGGAAATCCTGATAAAGAGATGACCTATGAACAGTCATATTCAACCATGCACGCGATAACCTATACCAGAGATAAGACAAGTATCTACTTCCGACCAGAGGTACACATAGGTGCCAAAAAAGAGGATATGGACAGTAAGGTAAGTGATGAATACATCAAACAATACACCGTCTCTGAATATAAAGAGTCATATACCGAACTTTCCATCATGTTTAGGGATTTTGAGAGCGACGAAGTATTAAGCTCCCGATTCTATGAAGATGTATTCCCTAACGAGCTAACAGAACTGTATGATCTCAGTCAATATTACATAACCGCAATCAATAATGGAGGAGACTCAGACCCATTCAATGATATTGAGGCTCAAGTAATTGATCTGAGTCCATTACTTACCTTATCTCACGAAGCAGATAATATACCAGCTATGTTTGATTCACTTAGAAAATATGAAAATACTTTTACTTCTGAAAATATTTTAAGCTCACTAGAGGACGTTATTGTTCCAGGATCTCAATTTGATTTAGGAAATTTTGGTGAGTTTGCTTCAGAAGTGGTCAAAATAATCCCAAGACAAGGAGTGTATTATGATAACGCCTTACAAGAACGACCAGAATTATATGAAGGCGGCTCATACTTCTACATCGATGGAGATGGGGAAGGAACTACTTATGAAACTTTATTCATTGCCGATAGAAATGATAATATTATTGGAGTAGGATTTGATTATGATTATGACCATTACTTTACCCCTCATAAACGGATTATAGTAAAAAATCATATTCGCGATACGTTCCTTTCAGAGGATGAAGGAAGGTTTAGCGTAAAAAATCTGATACAGCATGAACTTCTTGGTCATTACGATGAAGATTTTAACGGTTATTCACTAGATCCCACTTTCTCTGATGCGCTATTTGACCTATGGAAAACTGTGCGTAGTGAAGGTTCGACCGCTTTATTTGAGGAGGTATCCCAACTCACCTTTAATCAATTCATGGAAACTCTAACTCCCGAAAGGATACAAGTTGATATCGTGTGGGGCACTATCTCATTAGTAGCGGCAATGGTGGTAGGGGGTATAGTAGGGGCTGCAGTCACTGCAGTAAGCGGTCCAATTACTGGTAAAATTGCTGGAGCAGTTGCTGGAATGGCAGTATATGCTGGTCTCAGCATTCTTAAAGGCTATAACGACCTAAAAGAGCAAGAGAATATCCTTAAAGCCTATACCTATCATAGCGATGGGTATAAAGGAACAAAAACGCTTTCAAGAAGGGAGTACTACGACGATACGTATGGTGACACGATGACAACAGGTGTTACAGGCAATCAGTACGGAGTTTACATGCCCGTTGTATACGAGACCAAGCAAAATCGATATGAGGGACAAATAATTCTATCACCTTTCGAGTACTGGAAGACCACCCCTGAGATCACGCCTGACTCTCAAGGTAGACCTCAGCTTACCAGCAATCTAAACAAGATAAATGTTGATTATTACTTACAATCTCGAAATTACATGGGATATTCTGATTTAGATGATAAAAGGGTAGAAGAGTTTTTTAAGTTATTAGATAATGATGATGACGCTTGGAGCAAGGATCCAAATAATCTTTATGCTGAAAATTCTCTTATATATTTAGAAAATGCAGTAGCACAAGCGACAAGTGACAGCAATGACGACAAGTTAGACACGGTTCTCCCCTACATGTATGATTACTATCCAGTACTCACATTCGTAGATTCCGATCAATACGCAGGACTTCCAGAATTTTACGAGGATTATCCGATTATAGTCGCAGAGGATGTATATGAGGAAAATAAGGAGACATACGGAAAATTTGTTAAGATCTGGGACCCACAAAATGGCGACGGACAGGAAATAAAGATTACTCCGCAAGATGCCGTTCACATGCTCCAATCAGATATTGAGTATATAAATATATACACTCTCACCAGAGTACCTGGAAGTGGGGACTATGAATATCGCGAGGTATTACACGACGATGAGTATAGTTTTGATATATCTTCCGGTACGATTTTAGTCGATAGCAGTGCTATCAGCAGATTTCATGATTATATTGATTCTGAATATTCTGAGTATAGATCTACTTGTATCATTCTAGAATGTTTCGTGAAACAGTACAGATCAATTAACGATTCCAGAGGATTGAGTCCTGAACAAATGAAAAGTATTGCTACCATGCAATCCATTCAAGCCTCTCTTTTAGAATACATGATGCAATTTCAAATAGCCGTGCAATCACAGGGCAAATTGAATGAAATAGCATATACGGTTGCCATAACGGTAATAACCACCGCTTTAACCCTAGGAATCGGCTCGGCATTCCATATAGGTGGTGGAAGTGCACTGGGACTTATTAAGGAGCCGCTTGAAGAGGTGTTTGTAGATCCCATAATTGAAGCCGTTGCAACCAAAATTGTTAGGGATCTCGGCGGGGATGAGTATGCTCAGATGATCGCGTCCACCCTAGCAGAGTCCGGTCGTGAAGGACTCTCCCTTAGGAATGCACGATCAAATGCGCAGTTTAACCAGGAAGTGAAACTAAAAATGGACGCGAATCCTTCAATGACAAAAGCTGAGGCAATAAGACAAGTGAAGGCAGAGATAAATGCAAACCAACAAGATTCATCAACAGCATCTAAGGTTGCTAAGGCAGCACTCATGACTCTTTCCATATTTGGGTTGGTCTTGGGCATGGGAGGAATGTTTGGCACAGGCGGCTTAGGAATCACAGCACTTTCCATATTCTTTATGAGCCATGGAGGCGGATTTATAGACTTTCTTGAACGATTAAGAGAGCAAGAACAAATTAATCAAAATGAAGTTGAAGTTGATAATTTCTTTGCTACTACAGAGGCAGATGAGGAACGTGTATATCGTTCTAAATTAGCATTTACTTCACAGTTTGTTGAGAATTTAAAGAGAGAAAGCGGCTTGTTTGATGTTTCAGGTATACAAAAACCAATTGCTACCATAGCAGATGTACAAAAAATAGGAGCTTTATTACAATTTTTCGGAGTAAATATTTATAGAACCGAAAGTGGTTTATGGAAACAAGATCCTCATCTTATGGCTCTAAATGAGCTTATGAGATTAGGTTATAGCTGGACACAAGAAGCAATGGTATATGGTGGAGGTATGGCTCCAGGTGCTATTCCTAATCCTAGACCTGCAATTCCTTCTTTTAATGCACGTGCTGGACATCATCGAGAGAAACGTCTAATGTTAAAATTGATACATAGTTTTTTCATTTTAAATTCTAAAAATATGTTTAAATTGCCGGGTTATACAGGTCAATACATTACTAAAGAAGGTGAATATAAATCATACTTAAAAGCTCTTGGAGAAACCTTAGAGGATTTGGGAGGTACTTTTTATGGTTATAAGAGCCAATCTCTCTATGAAATATGGCGATTAGAGACAAGTATGCAGCCCTCAACGGTTGATAAGCTTGAACATTTCTATTTATATAATGAATTATTATGTCAGGAGACGAGATCTATAGGACTTGAAGCAATAAGGCTGTTTAGAATTGAGAAAGGTTTTATTACCCGAGATATATCTCCAAACAAAGCAGAGTGGGATTTAACAAAAATCCTCCAAAAAGCTTATTCTAGCGAACTTAATAAATATATATCAATCGCAAAATTGGGGGACCTTTTAACAAATGATGAACGTTATTTCAGAAAAAGTCTCTTTCGTACTCAAATTCTTGAATTCCGAGATTTTAAAATACAAGATTTTCTAATTAAAATACAGACCGATTTAACAGGTGATAATTATAAATTGGCTGAAAGTGCTTTAAACAGGTACCTCCAACTAAGACAAAGAGGAAAGGTATTTTCCTATTCTGTTCCTTCACATGTTCCTCATAAATCTGAACTAGAGATTTTAAATCTACTAAGAGAGGCATATACTTTTCACCCTACGTTAAATCCAAGTCCTGGTAAGGCTATGACTTTTAGATACTTATTTAGAAATACTTTGGGTAAATATACCTCATTTCGCCGTATTTCAAAGGGAATTAATCCAATTTCGGATAAAAAGCTTGACTTTATTTATAGAAAAGCCAGACAAGACTTGCTTCAATTTTTCGCCCCTCAACAATATGCTGACCTTATGAGAGCTTTGAATAGATACAAACCTCAATTCAAGTCTTATTGGAAATTAGACGTATATCTTTTATCAAATTTGAAGGTAGCGCCTTTATCGAATCAATATCCTTCTACATGGACAGATAGGGTCAAACGCATGCAAAGAATTATACTAGGAAGATTATTCGCAGGTAAAGATGCCTTAACTGGGCAACCTCTAACTAGTACTGCCCATTTACATCATTGGAAATTTAGTAACCCATATAAAAAGATGGATTGTTCATTAGTTTATAATCTACAGACAGGAAGATTACCCGCTCTAGTACCCCTTTCTGCTTCTTCACACGGGCTTGTACAGAATAACCCTGCTTTCGAGGCCATCTTTGAGGATGCGTTAAAGAGAGTACTAACTGGAAAACCACCACGGCATTGGTCAGCAGCATTAAGAAAACAATTTATCAAAGATAAATGGGGAATGTTTAGAAATGATTTGGCATATTATGTATAAAGTTTATATAGAGTTATTTTCTATATTCAATTTAAGAAAAATAATAAATTTCAGATAATAATGACAACCAACATTTATTCCGTCTTATTAACAGCGGAAAAAATTGCTGAAAATAACAAAGAAGGAATAACTCCAGATTTTTTAAAGACTGATGAGGAAGGATTAAGACTTCTTAAAACTCTTTTTAATGTGATAAAAAATGAGTTAACTGAGTCGGTTGTTGATATTAATAACGATAATAATCTTCCATATCCTCTTAAAAGGAATATAACCATACTTTATAGTTATTTTAGTTTTAATTTTGATGATGATAAAGAAATGGAACAGAAGATATTATCTGAAATCAATAAATTAAAGAAATTGAGGTTTCATGACGGATTTAAAACCATTACTATTGAAGAGTTAATGGAAGATTTAAAATTTCTTAGATTAAATAGAATCAAATTATGGGAAGAAATTTTAAGTGATTTTAAAACTCATAAAGATATATATATAAAGAAATTAATGAAAATGAGAGCTGAGCACCTTAAATCTTTAGGTTTTAATAAATAATCATTTTTGCAAAAAAAATCTCTTTTTTTTTATGAATTATTAAGATATTTTAGATTTGATTTTTAATTTTGAATCCATTTCTAACTTTCTTTTCTTCCTTCTTACCATTTCAACGAAGGATTCTATGCGCGTGAGTAATCCAGCCTCTCCGCTATGCTCATCCATTATAATCTCTAAAAAGGGAAGTCCAACGACTTTCATATCTCTCATTATTAGTTCTGATATAAGACTATCAGGTCCACAAGCGAAACTAATCAGAAAGACGACACCATCTATCTCCTTACGTCCTTTAGTTAGGAAGTAGCGTATCGCTTGTAAAATCTCCTCTTCGTGCCGCCAGTAATTTCTTAATTTCTTGTTAACGATGATGGGTTCCTTGAATACACTTTTAGGTAAATTTTCTATAGTTAAGACATCAACATTTTGATCACCTAATTTCTTCTGGAAGTCTAAATTGATGAATGTGTCAAAAATGTTATAGGCGTGTCCTAAAAGTAAGAACCTTATATCTCCCTTACCCTTTTTCTTTGGTAATTTGAATGGAAGGTTTCTTTCTACTAACCGTAAAGCATGATTTACGGTAGCTCCATCTCTTATGAATTGATGATATTCGTCAAAATAATTTTGAGCTTCTTTATAAGCATTTAAACCTGCGGTTTCAGATTTTCCTAATTGCTTTGCTAAGGTAATAGCAGATATGGAGATAGGAAATTCTTTAATATTTATTTCGAGAGTTAAGAGTCTTGGAATATTTGGTAAGATCTTTATTACATCTGGCAACGAGATAAATTTAGGACAAAAATAGGATTCTTTTACTTCTGATACATACCTAGGGACAAAAAGATAATCTAAATCTGGATTTTCTCTAACTAATTTTAGTACATGTCCGTAGTATATCTTTACTGGGATGCACAGTTCTCCAAAGCCATGAGTTACTCCCTCCTCTACCACCTTTTTATTAGTGTTGGTAGATAGAACAATATCCACATCCAATTCTTCAAGAAGCTTTTTCCAGAAAGGAAAATATCTGTAGAAATGGAGAGCCCTGGGTATTCCTACTTTAATCTTTGTCTCCGCTTTTTTCTCAATCGATTGCATTTATTTAGAACCTCTAAATCTTCACGCGGTTGGGTCGTCATACATGAGTAATTCTTTAATTTGTGCCATCATACTTACAGTGAGTTCTTTTAAGGTCTCATAGTCGGGCATTGGTTTACCCCAGTATTGTTTATGTTCCATAAATATAGGACCCGCTTTTAGAATTATTCCCTTTCCGAAGTTCAGCATTCTCGCTTTTTTAGGATATACATCCTCAGAGCCCGTAATTCCTACTAAGAAAATAGGGACTTGTGCGTCAATAGCTGCTCGCATAGCACCCGTGTGACCTTCCATTAGCTCGCCACCTCCTTGGTTGGTCGTTCCTTCGGGATAAATTATCACCCACTCCTTATTTTTTAATTGTTCCACACAATAATTATAGGAGCCCACATCGTGTTCACCTCTTGTGAGGGGAAATGCCCTGGCGCTTCTAACCCACGCATTGACAATAGGAACTCTAAATAGTGATTCTTTTGCTTGTTGGAAGACATAGTGACCACGTTGCTGAAAAGTGGTAGCAAGGATTATTACGTCCCATTCTGAATTATGGTTTGAACAGATTATTGCACCAGTCTCATGTTTATCAGGAATATATTTATCATAGTCAAGGACCTTATACGGCAACAAAGTTTTACCGAGAAGGTAATGTACGATATTACCTGAGAAATTATAGACAAATGAACCAAAGTAATCTTTTGCTCCGAAGACTTCCAGAGATTTCAATAAAGCGTACCAAGAATCGTCCCATAATTGTAAAAAGTCAAATGCTGCCTTTTTGAAGAATTTTACTACAGGGTTACCTTTTGGTTTTTCTTCCATATCTTTAGCTGTTCCTATAGAGAGCTGCTGAGCTTTTGACTCCTCAGTGTGATAATTACCTTCTACCAGATCAACTACTTCTTGCCGTAATTCATCTGTTAAACGCCTAATTTCTGGATATGTTATAGTATCAATATCATAATCATCATAATAAATAGGTTTACCAACACGCGTGATTACTTTTACAGGTTTTAATACCAATTTACCCTTTGGGAGGGCTGCTCTAGACCCTATTACCCCCACGGGAACAATTGGTACTTTCTTTTCAATTGCAAGCCTTACTGCGCCAGTACGAAATTCTCCCAGCGACCCATCATCTGTACGAGTACCTTCGGGAAAAATTCCAATCCATCTTCCATCATCTATTAGATTTTTAGCTATATTCCAACCTTCCTCAGGATTTTCGCGATCTAATCTAAAAGCACCCAAATTGTAAAATAGCGTCCTTACCAGAGGCGTCTTGAAATTTTCAAGTTTACTCATCCAACGAATTTGTCTATGGCATGATGCTCCCACGAAAAAGGGATCAAAATGACTCTCATGGTTCGATACAATAACTCCAGGACCGTATTCGGGAAATAAAAGTTTATAAGGATTCTCTACTCGATGATTAAATACGCGTCGTAATACTTCTTTAACATATATATAAGCGCCCCACCATTGTAACTGACACTCAATATCATTCATATGGTGAATATCGATAAATTTTCTGTACTGATTATTTAAAAAATCAATTGGGTTGTATTTTAGGATTTTATATAAGAGGTTTTGATGTCTCGCCTCATATTTGATATCCAACTCTTTCTCTATAATATCATAATTTTCTTTTTCTTTTTCTTCCTCTAATTCATAATCTGATTTTTCTAGTACCATTATAATTACCTTTAAGATTTTATTTTTAATGAACTTTGAGCATTAATATCTGAAATACGACCATTATTGATTAAATTTAGTAATTCTATGAGTGAATTAACAAGCAGATCAGGCTGAAATTCTGCTAAAACCTCCTTTTTACTAATTCCACTTGCAATTCCTATGGTATATAATCCTGCTTCTTTTCCTGCTTCTATATCCGTTGGCATATCCCCTAAAATTAACCACTCTTTCCCTTTATAGTTACCACTTCTTTTCATTGGTGGCATCAAAGCTTCAGGATTTGGTTTGAGAGCAGGAAGCAAATCAGCTCCATATATTCCTTCAAATTTTGAGTCTAATCCCTCTTTCTGTAAAGCCTTAACTATATTTTCAGTTTTATTATGAGATATAATATAAAGCTTACAAGATTTACCAAGAAACGATAAAAATTCTTTAGTTCCCGGAAAGAATTTAGCTTCTTCTGATGAATATGTCTGAAATCTTGTAAAAATCTTCATAGCTAATCTTAATTTTTTTAAGAAAGGTATATCCTTAAGGACAGTCAAATATTTGAAGATTTCATGCGATTGTAGCAAGATTTTTGGAATTGGGTATCCTTGGATTGAGTCTAAAATAGAACCAATCTCAATTATGGTTTGTTCCATGTCAGTTTCAATCTGGTTCTCAGTAAAAATTTCTTCTATAGATTTTTCGAGTTGGGGCTTAATATCTAAGATGGTCCCATCAAAATCAAAAATTACTCCATAAAATGAGCGTTCTCGCAGTTTCTCCAATACTATTTGCTCGTTATTCATAATGCTGTGTTCTATTTAATATTTTTAAGACATTTAATTTATTCAAATGAATATTTATTTAATATAACAAAATGCTATAAAAAGTAATATAACAAAATGCTATAAAAAGTTTTCAACATGTTCAATAATATTATTATAAAATACCATTTTTTTTAATAAATTACACAAAAAAAATTATCAGAATTTTATCCTAACAAATTATGATTAGACTTAAATTACAAACCGCAAATAACTTTAAAAATTTTCCTTAATTTACATAATTGATGAAAAATGACGCGGATTTTGAATCCGAAAAACATATACATAATCCCGAAAAATCCGCGAAGATTTTTGTTTTTGTATTACTAATCGGAAACTTTTTTAGGAATCTTGGGAGTAGTATTGTCCAAATAGGATTACCAGCTTTTATTTTGAGTCTCTCTGGTACACTAACATCATATGGTCTAGTAATAAGTATCTTTTCATTAACACAAGCAATTTTTCAGTTACCAATGGCGTTTGCCTCAGATAAGTTTGGACGAAGGAAAATAATTATGGTTGGTTTTTCTGTATACATCATAGGGACATTTTTATGTTTTTATGCTCAAACTTTCATCCAACTAATAATATTTCGAGCTATTCAAGGTGCAGGAGCGTATTCTAGTATCTTACAAGCAATGATAGGTGATTATTATAGGAGGGAAGAGCATGGAAAGGGAATGGCTTATTATTCTTTTTCACTATCACTTGGATTTTTAGGTGGAATTGTATTAGGGGGATATATCTCATTTTATTTTGGATTTAGAGTAGTCTTTTTATTTTCAGGAATTTTAACGATAATTTCGGCAGTATTAATTTTACTCTTCTTTAAAGATTTGAGAAATCATAACGGAAATAATGTTAACAAACAAATTGAAAAAATTAGAGCTTCTCATCTTAAACTATTATTACATGAAAATCAGTTTCGCGTAATTATTATACTAAATTGCATCAGATGGTTATTATTTGGAGGGATTGTTGCTTATCTGGTGTGGGTATTTGAAATATATTGGGGTTTAAGTGAAATAGAGACGAGTTATCTTTTAGTATTTATAGTAGGAACATACATTTCATTTGTTCTATTCTCAGGATCTTTGGTAGATAAATTTTCAGCTAAAAAAATCATCCTAATAGGCCAAGTATTAATTATGAGTATAGGAGTATTAGTTTTCCTTGTAGTTATTACTAATAGTCTTACAATCTTTATAGTTGCTTCTGTTATTGCTGGTATTGGCTTTGCCCTATACCAAACAGCAGGAAACACTCAATTACTGCGAATAATTGATGAAACCCATCCTGAATTAAAAGGGTCTGGTTTTGGCTTCAATAATACTGTAGGTTTTCTTTTCAGTGCATTAGGACCGGTAATTATTAGTTATATTGGAGAGATTTCATTATTTTACTCTTTTTATGTTATAGCTTTTGTAACCCTCATTGTTTTCCTTTTCACGGTGAAATTTCTTAAAAAGTAATTTTAAAAATTTTGTTACCCTATCATTAGTACTGATTTTTATCATGAAAAATATAAGATTAAAGAGGAAGAGGAAGAACAATGAAAATTTTAGCAATTATGGGAAGTTATAGAAAGGGTAAGACAATAGACACACTTATAGATAAGGCAATTGAAGGTACGAAAGCAAGTGGCGATGTGGAAGTTGAGAAAATATCACTCATCGACTTGAGTATAAAGTTCTGTATGGGTTGCATGACATGTTTTAAAGATGATCCTTCTAAGGAAATTGCGAAATGTGTAATACGGGATGATATGGACACTTTAAATCCTAAAATCATCGAAGCTGATGGGTATATTTTTGGAACACCAGTGTTAATGGCTCATGAAACTGCAATTATGAAGCAATTCTTAGAACGGATTTGTTGGATATTTGCAAAACCGGCTCCAAAACGGAGAAAAGTGGTTATTCCAAAACAATGTCCTGAGCCAAGATCGAATATCGAAAAGAAAGCGATAATTATTACAAGTTCGGGGATAATAAAGCCTCGATGGAAAAAATTCTGCGATGATGCAACTCCTCTTATTAAGGAGACGATTGGCGATAGTTTGAATGCAAAAGTTGTTGGGACAATGTATGCTGGAGCGGTTATGAAATACGGCGCTGAAAAATATTACGATCAAGCCTATGAATTAGGTAAGAGTTTAGCTTCCCAATTAGGATGCTAATATATATATACCATTATAAATGGAAAAAAAATGGACTACATAACCTTTTTATATTTAGTTATTTGATTTATTATTATGACTTTATTTGATAATTTATATCCAGTAAGTAAAAAGGAACTTAAAAATATAAGTAGAGTTCTAGCTAATGCTTTTTCAGAAGATCCTATTATAAAAGCAATGAATCTTGAAAGTAAAGAAATTAATTGGATGTATGAAATTCCCATTAGATCTGGTCTAAGATATGGTAATGTTTTTGCAACATCTGAGAATCTTGAAGGTATAATAGCATTTTGTCCGGGTAAATACGCAAACATGAAAATGTGGAATATTATTCGGAGTGGTTCAATAATTCCTGCTCTAAAATTAATAAGGAAATATGGTAAGACAATGCAGCGAATGGGCAAAATACTTAAAGAAGATAAGAAAAATCTCAATATAGGGCCATATTTATATCTCTTTGTGATTGGAGTATCACAAGAATATCAAGGAAAAGGTTTTGGAGGGAAAATGCTAAGAGCTCTCATAGAGAAATCAGAAAATGAAGGAAAATCTATATATCTAGAAACAGAAACTGAAGAGAATGTAAGCTTATATAGAAAATTTGGATTTGAAATATTAAAAAAAATCACTCATCCTGATTTGAATCTTCCAATGTGGGAAATGGTTCGAAATAGTAACTAATGTTTAATACCAAACTATTATAAATTAATTTTAATAGATCTTAATAAAATAATCTAAAGGTAAAAAATATGAAGAATATTCAAATTATCCATAATTCAAAAAGTGGGAATTCTGAAAACTTGTCAAATAAGATTGCCGATGGATTGAAAGATAAATTTGATGTAAAGGTTGATAGTATTAAGTCTATTAATCCAGAAGATCTTGCTAAAGATAATCCCGACGCTCTAATTATCGGCGGAAGGATTATTGCTGGGAATACAGATAGAAAAATGTCAAAATTTGTTAAAAATTTAGGTTCTTATTTCGAAGGCGAAGGGCAGATTCCAAAAATATCTACTTTCTATACACATACCATAAAATGGACTGACAAATTTTCAAGAGGTATGAGAAAAGCCCTTGAGAATTCTACTTGTATTGGAGATGTTTGTCCTGAAATATTGGATATAAAATTAGAAAAAAAGAAAGATTCCATCGCAGAAGGCCAAGAAGCAATTCAAAACTATATTAATACGCTTATAGATTTTATTGGGGAATAAGCTGTACTTAACTAAAACATATAAAAAAAAAGAGATTAAATAATTTAGATAAAAATTCTAAAGGTTTTTGCTCTTTAGATACTCCTTATTGCTTTTCACTTTTTCTGGAGTTAGGTCATAAAAGAAAAATATAAGTATAAAGCACATTATGAAGCAAATTAGGGGAATTCCCATAAAGATAAAGCGAATACCCCATATAGCTAACGGTTCTTGTGTTGTAGCACCAGGTTTGAAATTGGTTAGGGGATGTATAATTACAAAGGCTAAAGCTTGAATTAAAAATGATAGCCTTCCAACAAAAGTCCTGACTCTTGAATATGCTCCCTCTTTCCGTTTTTCTGTTTTTACAACAATCTCATCAATTACATCCGATCTCTTTTTCGAGATCACTCATAATTTTTAATTCACATCGGTAGATAATGTAAATACTATTATTTTTAAATTATATAAAACTTACTTCAAAAGTTCCCTTCTAAGCAGTTATTTCTTTCTTATTTTCCCATTATGATGGGAATTCAATAAATTCAAATTGGAAAGCCCATTTTATAAATCACCGATGTATACAAAATTATACCATGTCTGACGCCATTTCAACTGATTCTGAAAATTCTGAATTTTCTTTATTTAAACATTTTTGGTCTCTCTATTTGTTAGGAGGATTTCAGAGTTTAGCTTATGCGGGTTTTATGATATTAGTTGTTCCCTTATCCTTAATTATGTGGCCCGATGAGCCCTATCATGCCCTAGAAATTGGTATATTAGTAAGTGTTTTATTTTGGGTTTCAAGTTTGACCGGACTCCTTTTTGGAATCTTAATTGACAAATTTAGTCGTAAAAAGATCATATTTATTATTTCTATCTTTAGAAGTATTTGTATAGCGATGTTGGGTTTTGCAATTGAAGGACAAGGATATGATACTTGGATATATTTCTTAGTGTTTGTTAGTATATTTGCAGCATTCGCGGGAGGATCATGGCCATCAATTATTTCACTTTCCAATGATATTGTTCCAAAAGAATATAGGTCACGATTTTTTGGTGCATTAGGTGTGTGGATGGGACTATTCGTAACCCTTGGTTTTCTCGTAGCCTCCTTTTTCGTTCAATATGGTTTTTGGAGGGAATATTTCTTTGGATTAGGGGCTGTAATCTTTATTTCGGGAGTGGTTTTTTTTTTCCATACAGTTGAGCCAAAAAGAGGTGCACAACAAGAAGAATTAAAGCATATCTTAAAGCATGAAGATGTCGAATATGATTTTAAAATTAATATGGAAACATTGAGGAAAACAATGTTGAGTAAAACGAATATTGCTGCTCTCATAGAGGGAATTTCTTCAAGCATTTTAATGGGAAGTGCTACTCTCTTAGTCTTGCCTTATATACAAACTCCCCCACATAATCTTTCTCCCGTATTTACTGCGGTATTTATGGTCCTTTTTGGGTTAACTGCCGGTTTAGTTGGCCAAATAGTTTTCGGTAAACTTTCTGATAAACTATGTAAGGATCATCCAATCCGGAGAATTTATTTCATAATTATATCAATTATCGGAGGATTTCTGGGATTTATTTTCATATTCTTTATCCCTCTCCCCCATTTAACCGTCGAGCAAGGAAATGATATTCTTTTTTTATTATCTCTGCCTACCGTATGGGTAATGGGAATATTAATGTTCATCTCTAATGCAGTGGGTACCCTTTTTATGGTGAATCAAGGCCCTCTACTACAAGAGATCAATCTACCTGAAGCACAGGGTAAAATGACTTCATGGAATCAACTGTTAGAGAATATAGGAATGGGAATAGGAGCAATTCTGGTCGGAGTGTTGTTGTATGTGACTGGAACTAATTATCAATTGACTATATTAATCTTAACAGTGTTTATTATTCCAGGAATTATAGTGTGGATCTTAACATTGAATTGGTATCCTAAAGATGCAGAACAAGTCAAAAAAATCCTTGAAGAAAGAGCTAAAATATTAGAATCTCGAAAAAAAGAGAGTTTATAATTCATGACCAAAATCACTTTTTATTAAAACAAATATGAAGATGTTTACTTAGATTTTAGCTTATTAAGCTTTATAGTCAGTTCTTCAACATCTTCTCTTAAACGTTTATTTTCATCCATTAAAGCTTGAGTCATACCAACAACTTGCGTTTTAGAAAATAGGTTGTCATCTCTTAGTTCTTGAATTTCTGTAGATCTTATCTGAAGATCTTTATCGAGATAGAGAATTGTTAGAACCTCTTTAAGTTCATTATTATTAATAGAGTTATGTAGGATAACATAAGGAAATGGAAATTTCTCTCGACCATTAAGAATATCTTTACTTAGTTTTACTCGGTGAGTAGATTTACAGATGGGGCATGTATAGTGCTTTGTAACTATAGTGTTATTTTTTTTGCTCATGGTTGAATAGAATAAACAATTATATAAAAACCAAGGTTTTATAAAATAAAGAGAAGATTATCAAGAAAATACATTTATTATATTGATTATTTTGCTTTTCTTACATCATATATTGAATTTACTTTCATACTCTTCCAGTATTCCATCAAACATAATGTAAATCTCATCAAAAGATTTGCCTATAATCTCCTCTTTAAAATTCTTTAGACGCTCAAAAAAATCATGGAGTAATCCGTTGCTTTCAGATATTTCCGGGCCTAAATCATTTTGGTTATAGTCAGGCTTAACCATTTCTTCTTGAGAAATCTCTTCATCTGTATGACTTGTATATTGATATACATTATAATTTTCATCTTGCACCTTATCTTGGAGTTTAAACTTAGTACAAGGAACATGAATTTCTCGAATTGGAAAAGTCCACCGATAACAAAAACCTTCCACGTAAGATTTACATTCTCCGCAAGAATGGTCATACGTGTCTTTAAATTGTACTATTTGAAATCACGGTTTTTAAAATTTTTTTCTAAAACAATAATAAATTCCACACATAAAAATATTGCAAATTCAAAAAATTGACATTTTTCGGTAAATTTCATAATAAAATTAAAGTTAGTTCTAATTGATAATATCGTTAAGATAAAAGGATTTAATACATTAGAAATTAGACTACATTTAGACAATAAAAAGAAAAGGAAAATATTTTTAATATTCTCACTAAATGTCTAATTTCCTTAATTTCTGCGAAATATTTTTTCTTTTAAGGATTTTTACGAAATTATCCTGCCTATGGGAGATTTTATTCAGAAAAAAATCAAGTTTATCAAAGTTATTAAAGAAAAATTTATCACCATCAACCATAATTTCGACCCCTTTTTTATTTTGATCGTTTTGTATTATGGTGGCGTAAATTCCTCCGTTGTTATCATGCTTTATATAAACAGGATCATCCGTACAGTTCTTTTTGGCCCAAAAGTCATTTTTTAATAGATAGCTTCTATACATACTCATTTTTTTACACACAACCTAATTTTTTTTTTTTTCTTATATCTTCAAATAAGATCTAAATAATATAATGTATTGAACTACTGTATTATCTGGATTAGATGATATCCAAATGATATCGAGACTTTTTAGACTTTTTTTCATTATATTACTCTGCCTTATCATAATAAAAAAGGATACAGAAATTCTATATAAATAAATAAGTAAAATATTTTAGACCTATTACTACAATTTTATTACTTGGGTTGATTTCCACTGGAAGATTTATATATAAGAAAGTGAAATTTAATATTAATAAAATTATTGCTTGTTCGTTTTATTGTGTCGGATTTACCAAAAAAAACCATTTTTTATAAATTTCCAGAATATCAAATTATAGTATTAATTTAAAAACTAACTATCGTGAGGTAATAATTTATTGATCACTGAAAACGATTTTTATGAGAAGGTCCTTACACGATTTACGGAATTAAATAGTAATGGAATTAAGACTGAATTATTAAAAAATCAGTCAATCATAGAATTAATGACTCATATGAATTCTATTAATGATAAAATATTTACTAAAAACGCACTATTACTTATCATGGGCTTGTTTGATGATAACCTTAATGATACGTTCTTCTATAATAGCGAGAAGATACAAAATGCAACAAAAGGAAATAAGGATGTTTTATTATCAATATTAGAAGAAGAATTCATTAGTTAAGTTTTAAACTGTTTCTCAAATTTCCACACATTATCTTTAATTGTATGTAAATTTTTAATTACTTTACCTGAAGTTTTTGATTCCATCGCTTTCGCATCAAACAGTGCTTTTCCTAATGCTAATGCTCTGCTATGTGTTTCATCTACTATTTGGATAAGATCATTTTTTTTAATATTTGGTTCAATTTTTGTAATAGCTGGACGCATGACATCAGCACCATTGAATTGATTCAAATGTAATGATTAGATTTTTATTTGATAAATTAATAACTGATAGTAGAGTATGAATATTAGACAGCGACATTTTATAAAACATAGTGAAATTAAACATCTTAAAGATGAAATAACTCAACAATATGATGAGACTTTTTTTAAAAAACTGTTTCCTAAAAAAGCCAATGTTGAGTATGTTCTTGCAGAAAACGGTGATGAATTTTATGCAATTAATCATGATTTGAAATTATGGAAATCTAAAAAAGATGGATATATTCCTGTTTTAACTCAATTATTAGAAGAAAAGATTATTCTAAAAAAAGTTATTGTAGATATGGGAGCTATCAAATTTTTAACATTAAATAAAGCAGATGTTATGAGACCTGGAATCACAAAAATCGATCCTTCTATAAAAAAAGATGAAATAATTCAAATTGTAGATGAAACACATAACAGAGCATTAGCAGTTGGAAAAGCTCTTTTCAACGCGAAAGAAATGCTAGAAAAAAATAAAGGAAAAGTAATTCGTAATCTTCATACAATAAACGATGATGTATGGAAATTAGCTAAATTATGGGTCAAATAAATTATAATTGAAAGGGTAAATCTTCCCCTTTAATAATAATAGGACATTGATTAGGTTGAGTTGCTGAACAATTTTTTCCCATATTTAATATACAACTTCTACATTCATCTAATCCTAATGAACGATAATAATTTCTAAATGAGTGAATTAAAGAAATAAGTTGCATTCCTCTATTATTTAAAGAATATGTGGTTGGTCTACCAGAATTAAAATTTACATATTGTTCCAAAAGTTTTCTTCTTCTTAGAAAAAAGGTCTTTACGCCTTGATAACCGATTTTCAAATAATCAGATATTGAATTGTTAGATGCTGTGATACCAATTTTAGAGAGTTCATAAATTGCGCTAAGATATTTAATATAATTTCCTCTTATTTTATTTTTTTTTTTCAGTGGATCTCCAACTTTTTCAATCATTTCCTTAGAAATTCGAATAAATTTTCTTTTAATATGAAGATGATCTTGTCTTTTCTGCGATTTCTTTATCATCGTATATAGCATCTAAGATATTAAAATATTCCATATCAAGGACGCTATGGCAATTTGTGCAAATGAATCCTCCGCCCTCCTTTCTTAAAATTTCAACAATTTCAGAACAAGAGTATGAATCAAAAAGAGAATTTGCTGCAATTATTTTTTTATCTGGATATAGATGGCAAAAGTCAAAAGCTCTAATATGTTTTTTTATATTAAATTCTCCACAAGTAGGACATACATCTTTATTTAAAATATCAATGATATAAAAAGGAAGGATTGTCAAAAATATCATAGTGACTAACAAAATTATTAGTATTTCTTGCCATGATATTGTATTTTTTTACTATTATTTAAATAAAAAAAGATGAATTGTTACAAAATAATTATTTTAAGTCTATAGATTTGTATATAA
>SDBT01007058.1_pt1 | contig 18536 bp, 19 predicted proteins | sample 2277101 | NCBI WGS metagenome assembly SDBT01 (sample SAMN10404973, study PRJNA504765) | marine sediment metagenome | isolation source: marine sediment core GS10_PC15, 103 cmbsf | place: Arctic Ocean: Southern Knipovich Ridge | collected 2010
TATCTATTCTCCCCCAACCCTTTCCCAAGACAGGTATATTTTTTGTATTTTCCCCTAGTCCCAACGTAGTAATACCCTTGGTATAGTCTTGGGATGAGGTAGGGGGAAATTTAGTAACCCCATCACCACTAATTACAAATTCCTGCTCTTCTACATCTTGGACCCACCAAAGTATCCTACTCATGGTTGTTGGGTCTATTAATCCTACATGATCACCAAGTGTTCTCTTACCACTAATAGGATTTAATACAAAGATAAATTTAGCAGTAGCTTGTACTGAGCACGTATTATCATTACCAGAACTTACTTCTCTAACTTTATTATCAAGCATGGCATTACACTCACCAAGTATATTTTTAGTATTAGATTGATGTTTATTCGATTCTGCCTCAACCATCTTCCCTAATTCATCAATGAACCCAATTCTCTCACACTTGGCAAGATAACCAAGATTTGCAGGCTTTACCGCAAAAGATGGAGTCAGTCCTTTTATTCTAGAGTTAGCACCTTCTATTATATGTGGTGCTTCAGAAAACTTATGAGCAATTGTTTCTATATATCCCATACTCTTTCTAGTGCCAGCAGGTCCAAGTATTGCTATATGTTGTGGAATCTTATCTACTTTACTACTTAATAGGTGTGACGACCTAAGCATCTCTGCTTCCATTGGGAACCTATTACTTGTTCCGATCTCATGGAAGGCTAAGAAATCTAACCATGCCTTTTCATCTATCTCTCTATTTTTAGTATAAGCCACTATCTGTTCAGGAGTTAATACTTTAATTGAAGACTCATAACTTTTAACAAAGAAAATTCTAGATAGAGATCCTATCTTCATACTTCTACTCATCTCAGCAAAATCATCCAACTCTACCAACATTCCTTTAAATGTACAAACTTGGTTTGGAAGTTCTTCTTGAGACATTATATAATATTCTCTTGCATCTTCTGATATTACTCTATACATTCTAAAATCTAAAGCGAAAGCGTCAATTTGAGCACCATCATACCTTTTATCAAATTTCTCATCAAAGAAGTAAAATTTTTGTATATCTAATTCTTCTGTCTGAGGTTTCTCATCATCATTAACTTTTTTAACTTTTTGTTTTTTCACAGCACATCTTATTAATGGAATTCTTTTCTGTACACTTTCTATTAATTGCGGCCTACCAGTTATTTCATCTTTACTATGTGCTAAGAAAAACCATTCTGGTAATACTCCATCATACTCTTCTCCTCCATTTAGTAAGTTTTTTGTATGTGCCTTAATTTTTTTCCAGTCATCATAAAATTCATCTTCAATCCAATTTATCTCGCCAAGAGTATATTTTTCTAGTTCTTCTATGTTTGATTGTTCTTTTAAAATATCTTTTGGTGATTCTTTAGACCCTAGTGTTTCCTGTGGAACTATTAATTTTTGTAGTTCTTTTATAAAAATATCCCTCTGGTTTAGCTTCTCTCTATTACCAGACAAGTTTTCATGTAAACTTAAAATAGAAAATAAATAATTATAATCAAATTGTTTAATATATTCCGAATGTACTTCAATTTTTTCTTTTGGGAATGAATATTTAATTCTATATAATTGTTTTCTAGTGTCTTCTAGTAATGTCAAATGTTCCTCCTCTCCAGTTTTACACGGCTTAAATGTATATTGATAAATATTTAACTCAACCATTATACTGACTTCTCTTTTTTAGTTCTTCAATTAATTCTGAATAATTAATATAATTCTTTTGAAAATCTTTTGGCAATGAATTAAATATATTATTTTTTATTCCAACTTTATTCCATCCATATTTTTTAGGATATATGAAAACTTTTCTTTCTTTTGAAAATCTTTCACCCCAAAGAATTATGGTAGGAATTTGTTCTGGGGTTCTTTTGCATCTATAACATGCCTGCTGTATTTTATGTATTGGTTCATTTAAGAATATGTGAAACAAACAATTTTCTTCATTACCATATTTTTTAACATAATATTTATGCTTTGCTTTTGATATATCGTCTGCACCTGGCATCGGAAATCCATAAATAATAACATTATTAACTTGAGGAATATCATCTCCATCAGTAAAATTATGACCCTCAACACGCCCCATTATATTAATAATGCCGATTAAATCCTTAGAACTAGAAACAAATTTTTCCTTTAAAATTTCAAAATCCTCCGCGCTTACATCTCCTTCCTCATTTTCTTTTTTACAGAAATTAAGAACTTTCCTACCATTCTTTTTTAATAAATCTTCTAGTAATAGGGAGTTGTCTTTTGCTTGAATAAATATTATTGTTTTTCCTTTTAGGTTTGATAGAACATTGCAAATATTATTTATATTATTTTTATATGTCCCTTCTCTACATGTTTTATTGAATTTATTTTTAGCAATTATAAAAACATTTTTAGATAAATCATATGAATTAATCATCTCTTCTGTAGTACATTGATTATTACATATACCTATTTCATCTAATGCTATTTTTTTATTTTTATATAATGTTCCAGTATTTACTATAACCTTATCCCAACTCTTCCATACTTCTTTTAATTTATCAGATGGATTTAAGCAGGTAGAATTTAATATAATATCTTCTTTACCATAGTACGTTTTTCTTTCCGCAAAATTAAAAAAAGAATCATCATTACTATTTTCTTTTATTGCCTTTAAATAATTAAATATCTTTTCCGTATCAGAGGACTTTTCTTCAGGCTCTTTGTTATTGTCTACAATATCTCTAAATTTCCCCAAACTTTTTATTAATGTATCATATCCTGAATCATCATCAAAACTTATATTCTTTATTGTTTCATAGTCAAAGTTTATCTTTTTCTGATTCTTTATAATTTTTATATTAATTTTTATATTATCAAGCATAGCTAAAACAATCCTTAAATCACTTAAGTCTTTCTTGGATATGTATTCAGAGTATTTATCTAATTCTTGTTTGAAACCAAAAGAATTTTTATTAAGATATATTCCATTTGAATATTCTGATCTTGCCCTAGGATTTATTAGGTGTCCTTCATCTATTATTAATAAAGAATCCATTAGGTAGGGACTTTTTTTTGTCACCATGTTAAACATATTTTGTTTTATAAATCCATAATAATCACCAACTATAATCATTCTCTTTCTATCCCTGAGCCCCATTCTTGTTGGAGAGCAGAGACACCCAAATGGTAATTTTTTATCCTTTAAATAATCTACATTATCTTTCCCCCTGACTATTTCTTTTATATCCTCTTGTAAAATGCTATTCCTTTCTAGCATTAATTTATAATAATTATTTGGAGTTAATTCATTATTCATTAAAAGATATTCGTTATAGTCAATTTCACAAAGGTTTGTATATTGTTTATCATTTCCACATTTGTGATCTTTCATATATGGACAATCATCTTTACATATTGAGCTAATAGGAATCTCTGTATCTTTAAATATACTTTTATATATACATAGGCTTTTTTTAGATGGCCATGGGGCAGTAACATCTATTAATCCATTTTCTTTTAAACTTTTCAACCATACATACTTTAATGGGTCTGTTGGATTTGCGACTAATATAATACCGTAATCATCTTTAAATTCATTTATTAATAAAGTTGTCAATGGAGTTTTCCCGAATCCCATACCAGCAGGATTAATAAGAAACTTCTTATCAGATTTAAGAAAGTTTAATGTTCTTGTATAAAAGTTAAATTGTGGCATCCTAAAGTCGAAACGATTCTTTAAACATTGATTTTTATATTCTTCTAAGTTCATCTAATCCCCATATTAAATTTAATATATTTTTCGCATAGGTCCTCGTATGTCTGTTTATATCCAACACATTTTCTATAAACACTTTGAACATTTTTTTGAACATTTGTAGGAACAGTCACCATTATTCAACTAACCTCAATTTAGTAAAACTTTTAAAACATTTACTACAAACATATTTTTGAATTTTAAATGGTTTGTTTTTTCTATATCTAAATCCATTTTTTATAATATCTGTTAATTTACAATCTGGGCATTTCATCCAACCACCTCTTCATAATCTTTAATATCAAATATCTCATCAAGGAATAACCTTTCCTTCTTACCATCTGGATGTTCTTCGCTAATACTCCTAAAATCAATAAACCAATAAAATGTATCATTCTCTAATTCAGATTCAATAGTACCATTAACAAATCCTGTAGGGACTTTCTTAACATGACATCTTAGCTTCTCACTATAATAGAACATTGCTTTCTGTTTCACTGCTTTTTTATTATCGATCTCCATTGCATTAACAACCCCTACACCCCTCCCACCGAAGCAGTCAGGGTTTTAGAGTTATTCTTTCTAAAACAATATCATTTAAAAGGATTTAGTCTCACTATAAAATTACAACAACAAACTTAGCAAGACCAATAACCTTAAATACTTAAACCTATTAAAACTACCTACATATTCTCAAACAAGTAATCCAGTTCGTTATCAATAGCGTTATCTCTTACTGCCTTAGCCCTTTCATATTGTTTAAGCTGTTCTTGCTTAGCTTTATAATAAGTAGATGTTATAGTTCTATTAGTTATTTCATAAAATGTTTGATTAACTTGATATGGTTCTAACTCATAATAAGTTTCAGTAACCAGAGTTACATTCCCAAACTCATCTTCAACTTCAACTTCTCTTTCGTTTGAAACATTATTGTATTCAGTAACTTCTCTTACAACAGAATTGTTTTCTACAAAAGTAAAAGGTGTTTCTCTATTAACTAATAAATCAACACAAGCAGCTTCAGTTGTTAAGTTAGTGCATTCATTCCATAAACTCTTCTGAATTATGAATGGTTTATATTGTGTAAAAACTCTATACTGAGTTTCAGTTTCGTTAGTCTCACTGTTAAAACTTGAATATCTCTCAAGGTACGTGATATTGTAATACGTGATAATCTTATCCTCGACAATCTTATAATCAGCAAGACCAAAAGTATTAGCCATATAATTAGCAATAGTGCTATCACTTACACCAGCCATTTCATTCTTGTTTAAGATATAACCATTATTAGTTACAACCAAAGCTGATACTCCTCCAACTAATAGAACCGCCATTAATATTAAATATATTTTCTTCATTTTTCCCTCCTGATTGATTTAGTTTTCATTTTCATTTTATTCTATATAAGTAAATTTAACAGTTGCATAAGCATCGGCTAATGTTGGGTCAGATACTACACCATCCTTATCTTTAATTTTTAGAATTATTGAACCTAGATTCCCAGTATTAGGAGATGTACCTGTGCTAGTTGCTGATATTTCCATTGTTACGGGATGTCCAACAGCAGGTTGTCCAAAAGCATTAATGGTTAATTCAGCAATAAAGAATGGATTTCCTATCCCCCCCCGTAATGAATTAGTCACCCAGTCCGCACTGTCTCCAGGCATTAATGGATTAGTTCCCATATTTTCCACACTCCATATACCAGTTGTTAATCTAAATGCTCTAAGGTGATTTTTTCTATATCCATCTGTTGCTTCACCTGATGATACTGTATTAGCGTTCCAAGTTACACTTGCGACTACTGTTCCAGAAGTTAAATCGTCTACCGTAGCTATTTCTACATCATTATAGTAAACTCCATTAGAAGTAAGTCGTAAGAAATTTATACTAAAAGGTCCATAAAATACAGACTCAATTTGATTTACAATAGACCTATCAACAAGACCATCATTATGAATTAAACTAGTATCATTTATTATAAGAGAATCATTATTTGATATTATTATGTATTCATTATGTAGGTTATTTATTGTTGCAACCTCTATGTCATTATATAAAACGCCATTGTTAGCAATTTGTAAGTTCTCCGTTCCGTCTGGACTAACTAGAATGGTTGTTATTTCAGTAATCCCCATTCGATTGAAAGTTCCGTCATTGTAAATAAAATTAGTATTATCTAATGTTAAGTTCTTTAGTCCATTTGGAGAATATAATGCATCTTCTTTGTGGTTTAATAATGAATATAATCCGTCGTGATCTCCCCATCCATAAGCAGTGTCCCAGTTTGGGCTTATATCATTTACAGTTACAATCTCAACCATGTTATAAAGAAGTCCCGTGTCTCCAACTATTAATGTTTCTTCGCCGTTAGGACTAACTAACATACTCCCTGCCCCATTTATTTCTAATCTATTTCTTGTCCCATCATTGTAAACATATTGATTATTATCCAGTAAAGTATAATCTCCATCAGGTGAAAAGAACTTAGTATGGACTGCTGTAAGTTCTGACCTGTATCTTGTTCCATCCCAATATTTAAGAAATGTGTTTGTTAATATTAATTGTTTATATGAGTCAGATGATGTTAAAATATTAGTACTACTTGCCGCAATATTAGTCAACAAACTACCATCACCAATGAAATAATTAGCAATCATATCTCCATTCATCTTTAAAGTAGTATCATTCAATATCATAATTTCTTTAACTCCTTCAAATGCGTCAGGATCTAAATTCCCATATTGGTCTTTTGTAATGTTATCATAATATAACCACTCGAATGTTTTGTTTGGATTAATATAGAAGTTCATCTGACCATCTTCATTTACAAAAGCTACGTGACCTGGTGCATAGTTCGATTCAAGTTTAACTATATTAAAACTACTTGATGATTCACATGTTCCAGCTTCTAAAACAATATTTGCATTTGATCCTGGAGTTCCATTATGATTTTGAATTGATATAAAATTTGTAGTAGTATCCATATCATGAACTCCCCAAGAAGTATCAACACTTGTATAATGATTTTCATTTTTAAGCGTTGCTCCAGCGATTTTTATTGTTCCTTTAAATTCCTTATCTTCATAAGTAGTTGACATAGCAGACACACTTCCGATTAATAATATCATACAGAAAACTAAAGCTAGGTTTACTTTCATGTTCTTATATATGTTGTCTTGGTTTTTAGTTTTTCCCATTTATGTACATCCTAATGTTGACATTATCCCACCAGTTGAATTGTAAAATATCATTTGGCATGTTGCGTTAAATCCTATACTTGCTCCATTACCTAGAAAGTACCTATCGTTAGTAGTAAAGTTTCCTCCAGTCTCAACATTTCCTTCAACCAACAATCCATCAGTAGGAGCAGTATTAACTCCAGCATAAGAAGAACCTATAACCATCGCACCTAATACGTCTAGTTTGTTTTGTGGCGAAGTTGTCCCTATTCCTACATTACCATCTTTATCAAATCTCATTATCGAAGTAGAACCATCTGTCTTTAAAACATCAAGATTACCCGAACCATCCATTTTCAAATAAGTTGAAGCAAAAGAGTCCCCAAATCTAAGCGTAGGATTACTCGCTTGTATATAAACTCCCCCTCCACTAAAAACATGTAACTTAACACTAGGCGTTGTCGTCCCTATCCCTACATTACCCTGATTAGTTAATACAAATTTACTTACCCCTCCAACTTGGGCATCAATCAAATACTGATTACCCGAACCAACAGCAGTCTCTATCCTGTTAATTAACAAATCAGTATTTGACGCCGTCCCACTTACTTGATTATAAGTAGGGTTTATTTTTAACGCCCCATTATCACCAGAGGTTTGAGAATGAGTACCAGTACTCATAGTAACTCCAAATTTATTTGCTTGAGTAAAAGGACGGGATTGAATTGCAAGGGGATAATTAGTGCTAAACCCATCTAACCCCACAAGAGCTTTAAAAGTAGGTGCAGTTATAACCCCATTGGCAGAATTTACAGAAATACTATCACTAACATACATACTTCCATTAACCTCTAATTTACTCCCAGGACTCGTCGTCCCTATCCCTACATTACCATTAGGGTCAATCGTCATTCTTCTTCTTGCATCAGACAAAGAACCTCCCGACCAAAGATATAAATTCTCTGTACCATCATTATCAGTTCCTATTCCTGACTTTGCTACTCCTGCCGTTTCAAAAGTTACAGCCCCCTGAGCATTTGTCGTTCCTCTATCTAATCTATTATAAACGTTCCCTGCTGAATTTTGATGGATACTTGCATCTCCCCTATCAATCTCAATAGAGGCATCAGGCGTAGCAGTCCCTATCCCTACATTACCATCAAAGAAATAATTACTCACTCCATCAAACGAAGCTGTATCATCAGCATCTACCCCTACTCCTATTGCCATGGTCCTTAAAGAATCACCTGTTCTAAAACCTGAGACTTTCAACTCCATTGTCTCTCCTTCTGAAGAAGTTCCGAATAAATGATAATTAGCATTTGCTGCTGGTATCGATTCTACATCTGATTGACCTGTCTTCCATCGAAGTAAACTTAACCCATCAATCTGATAACTTCCTTGCCCTGTTCCATCTGGCACTATATTTAATTTAGAGTCTGCATTAGCTGCTTCTTTTGAAGTCAGTACAAAATTTCCTTCATCCCAATTAAATATTGCATTATTATTATCATGATAAATGTTTATCATATCAGAACTATCGTCACTCATAATTTCCATTCTACCATCAAACCTATAGTTTCCTAAACCATCAAACGAAGCCGTGTCGTCAGCGTCTACTCCTACACCTATTTCTAAAGCTCTTTTTGAGTCGCCTGTTCTATAGCCATGTATTTTAAACTCCTTAGTTGCTCCCTCTGCAGCAAATTGCCAGAAAGATATATCATTAATAGCTTGAGAATCAAAATACATATCAGTTGTACCAATACTATTAAAATACATATTGTTACTGTTAACATACCATTCAACAGTGTCCCCTGTATCACTATCTTTAATGACTATCTCTCCATACCCAGTTCCTTTGCCCTGAAAAACAGCTTTTGTATTAGTGTTTGTTCCCTCGTCAGTTTGGAAAAATAATATCCCATCATCCCACTTCATATAAGCATTAGAATTATCATGATAAATACTAATCCTATCAGTCCCATCATTAGAACCAATTTCGAATTTCTGTGCTGGGTCTGTTAGCCCTATCCCTACATCCCCCTCAACCAACAATCCATCAGTAGGAGCAGTATTAACTCCAGCAAAAGAAGAACCGATTACTTGTGCACCTGCTACGTCTAATTTGTTTTGAGGCGAAGTTGTCCCTATCCCTACATTACCACCTGCTGTTTGCAATACCAAATCCTTAACCCCAATTCCAGGTTCTGCAACTTGAATAATTCCTAATTTATTAGTATCATCCACTCCGAATCTTAAACTTGTTCCTCCCGCCTTTGCTAAAACTATGGATTCTGAATCAGAATCTAAAGAACCATCAGTTACACCTGTATATGATATATGTAATAAAGCACTCGGCGAACTCGTCCCTATTCCAACCCTATCATTAACAGAATCAACAAAAAGAGTATCAGTATCAACAGTTAAATTATTAGTAATTACAGCATTACTTATATTAAAAATATTAAATCCTCCGAAGTTCGCATTTCCTTGCATAATGGAACTACCATCTAATTTAAAGAAATCTGGTATATCTCCCCAATCTTCTATTATAGTTCCATTTAAAGTAATCGAACTTGTTATATTCAAATTAATCTCAGTAACATCTTCAAATGTCGTATTACCAGGAAGATTCAAATTCTTTGTAGAATCATTCCAGAAAATATCATAAACACATCTATTGCTTCCATCCCCTCTATCAACTCCATCACTAAAACATATCTCCCCATCTTGTCTAGTAATATTTTCTAATGTTGATGCAGAAGCTATACCGTCAACTCTAATTGTATCTATCCATACATCACCCCTAATTGGATGGACAGATAAGAATGATGCAGATATTGTTACAAGAGATAAATTATTCCATTGAGATGGTATTGCAACATTTACAGATAAATCACTAACATCAGTTAAGCTCAATGTATAAAGATTAGTTGATGTTGTAGAGTTTTCCATATCAATTACCAATAATCCTCCGCTTGGCATGTCAAGAGTATTAATGTTAAATGTAATATTCATGCTTTCGGTATTAGATGTAGTTATGTTTGAATCCATTATTGTAGCTCCACTTCCTCCAGTTGGTCCTGCGTGTGCACAAAAGTCTCCATTTGGAGGACAGTTAATTGGATCAGAAACAGTATCCCATTCATCTGCTCCCTTTCCAGAAGTTATTAAAACAAATGGTAATAATTGATTTTGCTCAAAATCTGCAAGTAATCTATTGACTTCTTCACCAGGTGCAACACCAATCTGCTCAACCCTTGGTCTTCTAATATGTAAAGATCTTCCACCTATTAAATCTAAATCTGTACTATTGTCTCTTATTATTACATCAAGATTTTTAAATAATGTTGTTCCACCATGTCCAACTAGACTTCTTACAGCAGTAATATCTCCTAAGATAGATTGAGGAACACCCCGGCTAGTTGTATCACAGAAGTTTTGCAACCCTTCATCAAGAAATCCTAATCCTTGTAAATATGCTTCATAAACTAAACATGATGTAATATTATTAAACCACTCTTCTATAATTGGATCTCCAGTGTTGTTATCAAATTGAGCCTTTACGTCTGCAGTCATTGTCAAAAAGTCTTTTGGTGCAACTATTTGAGAATTCATACCCTGTACACTAGCACTATTATTTTTACCTATCTGAAATACTTGTTGTGCAACACTATTATTATTAGCATCACTTCCAATGAAGGCGAATGTGATTTCTCCCTCGGCTGCCCCAATATTAGATTCAAACAACATGGTTTGAACACTATTGGTTATTAATGGTCTAATAAATTTATTTCCTTGTATTTCTAGAGATTGTAAATCAGGATTTATTCTTAAGAAAAATTCAGTTTCTGCTATCTCCCTGTTTGGGCTACTACCAAAAAATATAGATTTATTATTTAGAGTACCTAAGAATAATACTCCATCTCCAGTCATACCATTAACAGAGTCATTGGCTCCGACTATATCTGGAAATAATAATTGACTTAAGTTATATCCAACATTTGACACAAAGAACTCTTCACCCCGATCATTAACCATTCTCTGGCTACTTATACCAAAAGGATTATGATTAATTATATTAATAGAACTATTTTCAAAATTAGAATTGTCGAATTCTATTTTAATTTGATTAGTCATGTTTAAATCAAAAACATTATCTAAGGTATTTCCATCCATATCAATATCCCCAGACATAGTACAACCAGTTAATGCACACCAATGAGCGTCAATGTAAGTTGTGTCTATTGTTAAGGTTCCGGCTATGTTATCGAATTGGGTTGTGTTTGCATCGTCTAAAGTTCCTAGAGAGTTTGTTACCCAGAATCTTGTAGAGTTTGATGTTGCGGCTGAAGAATTAAATATTTGATCTGGGACAAATATATTTACTCCAAAAGAGGTATCATCAGACCCTATGTTTACACTTGATGAAGGAGTTGGAAACAAATCTGCTGAAACCAGACTTAACGAAAGAATCATAATTAGGAATATAAACTTGTAACTCATATATTATTATTATTATTCTTGTTTAAATACATTTTCAAAACTTAGTGTAGGCGGAAGATATGATAGAAACCACCTACACTAAGATCAGATGAACATCCTCAGCTAAGGAATATAAAGTATCTTCTCTTTTTTTTACCTAAATATCTTAACCACATTTTATTTACTAACCCTTGGTATTACAGTTTTAGCAATAGCCTTCATCTGGTTACGCTCCCTTGTTGATAAGTTTTTACGCCTTAATTGCACCTTGGCCCTTGTTCTTGCTAATACCAATGCTTTATTTTCTTTTAGTGTGATACCATTCTTTTTTAGATTATTAATACTTTTTTTGAACTGTCCAGGAGTTTTAATAGAAATCTTTGCAGCTAACTTTTTATCTTTAGGTGGAAAGAATATTGATTTTTTTATTTTTACCATCAAATAATCATACCCTTTGATTTTTTAAATTCCATATCTAATTTCTTTATCTGTCCGAGATTAAGTTCTTTCAATGTTTCTAATGGAATTCCTTCCATATTTATTCTTGTATTTTCTCTAGTTATTAAATCAGCATATGTTTTTACCATTATAATTGTGTTACCCTTCTGGACTGTGCCATAGGATCGAATTTAAATTTACTTGTAGATTTTAAATGACATCCACCTTCAATCTTTATATCTTCTTTTATAATTTTATTTATCTCTTTGTTAAATGTTTTTTTTAGTTTTATTAATTTCTTATCTACCATTATAATTTTATGTTAGGAAAATCCATTTTAGTCGGGTTAATAATATTCTTACCTTGTACGTCTATTTGTTCTATGGTCTTTAATCCAATTCCTATTAAAACTACTGATCCAGTTAATCCTATTAATGCAGGTATTGGTGTGGCCATTAGAAATCTAGGTTAGCAAAAATATCTACACCACGACCCTCTTTTATTTTAGATAACTTTTGTCCAGTTTTAAGTTTCTTAAATTTCTTTGTCTCAGTAACTTTTCTCTTTTTACCCTTTCCAGTTATCGTTCTAGTAATTATTATTTGACCCTTTGGTGATGTAGTTTTTCCAACCTTTCTAAAAGCAGCATTATCTCTTAATTGTTGTTCTTTTATTCTCTTGGCCTGTCTTATTGTTGCAGATCCAAGCTTTTTACCTAGAATTTTAAGACCACGTCCAGTTCTCCTTGCCAACTCTATATTTTTAGTTGTAGATTGACTTCTCTGAAGTTTCTTAATTTCTTGTTGTAACCCTATTTTCTCAAATTCAATTTTTTGTTTCTTAATAGCAATACTCCTTTTATCTAGAATTCTTTTCTTCTGAGCTTGTAATTGTTTTAATGTTACCATGTTTATTTATATTATTTATTCTTTATATACATTTTCTTTTATCTCCTAAGAGATGCTAGTAAAAAATCAAACTAGCAAAATAAAAATTTTATCCTTTTTACGGTTGGTCTCTTTTTCCTCCAAAGACAAAGGATACCACCAATATTCCAATAACTAACCCTAGGAATATAATTGTTCCAACAAGTCCAATCAATGCAGGATAATTAGCGAACTGTGTAATCATTGCATCTGAAGCAACACATGCATTACCACCATCGGTGTATGTATAAGTTACTAATACTTCAGTATTATTGAAATTAGCCGTATCCAATATCATATTACCATCAGCTGCTATAGTGTAGTTTGCTGCTAAAATTGTTGATCCATCAGTAACATTTGAAACAAGACTAGCAGAAACATCAGATTGAAAATTACAGGCTGCAGCTCCAGCGAGAGTCACATTGGATTCAACTAGTGGAGTTATACTTTCGTTAACAACAGATTGAGCTTCATTGGTAAATGTATCACCAAGAACATCAAATAAGAATATTCCAATAATAACAAGAACTGCTATAAGCACAACTACTAAAACGGCACCAAATGCCTGACTAAGAGCTATTCCTTTTTTGTTTGTAATCATTTATTTTTAACCTCCTTATACTAAATTAAGGTTGAGTATGAGCGGAATGATCTTTGATATTATCGCATCATCATTCCTGTATCCTTCGGCTCATCACCGTTCTGTTGAAAGGCTAGGATATTAAGTAGCCCCAATACTATTAAGGTTTAGAGTTTAAACTCTAGATCCCTTTCCTCCGAAAACGAAAGATGCTACAAGAACACCGATCACTAATCCAAGGAATACAATAGTACCAACTAATCCAATCAAAGCAGGATAATTACCGAACTGAGTAATCATCTCATCTGTAGCATTAGAAGCAGCACTGTCGGCAGTGAAACTGTCACCTAGTGCATCGAATAAGAAGATAGCGATGATAACAAGAACAGCAATTAAAACTACAGCTAAAACCGCACCAAAAGCTTGATTAAGAGCTATTCCTTTTTTTTGAGTAACCATATGAATATACCTCCTTGTAATAAATAAGTATCATAAAAAATCAACAAAATATATATATATTTACATTAATAAATAAATCGTAATTTTAAATAATTTTAAATTAGAAAGTATTATAAACTGGTTTAAACGTATTCTTATATAATTGCATACAAGGATATAAACAAAAGAAGAGAATATATTAAGAGATATAGAGAGTCTAGTGAAAACAGAGAAAAAGAAAAGATTCAGTGTAAGATATATAGAGATTCTCATAAGCAGCAGCAAAGAGAATATTATATTAAAACAAAAGACAATCCAATAATTGTTGATAAAAGAAAGAAGTATAATAAAAGAAAAAGAAAACTTCATGCAGAAAAGCCTCAAATACTCAAAGATGCTTACAAAAAATCTAAAAAAGAAATCTGTATTCTATGCGGTGAGCCAGCTAAGAAAAAGTATTGCTCAAAGAAATGTATGGGACTTGGTATGGAAGGTCCAACAAATAGATTCTATTGTGGAGGAAATAGGGAGGGTTATCCACCAGAATGGAATGCAAGGTTTAGAAAGTCAATCAGAGAAAGAGATAAATTCACATGTATGAAATGTGGTATTAGACAAATACAATTGAATGAGGCACTTAACGTACACCACATTGATGGAATTAAAAAGAATACAACTAAAGAAAACTGTATATCTTTTTGTACTAAATGTCATGCAATAGTTGAAACTCGCCCAGATAAAGAAAAGAAAGAGAACATAATTTTGTATCACACATTACTAAAAGAGCTATATCAATATTAGATTAATTTATTCTCAATAATCTTTTTTGCAATTATTTCTCCAGCTTCCCACTCGCTAGATTTACAAACGTCATATGTTTCTTTCTTAACATTCTCTTTTTGCCTATCTAATACATCTTTCAATATAGGACCAATCCTAACAATGAAATCTATAGTTTTCTTTTTTTCTTCTACCATTATAACCTACTGTTTGATAATTTAAACCATATCAACCCGAAAGCTAATAATATTATAAAAAAGTAAATGTATGCTGGCTGCAAGAATCCAAGAAGTCCAAGTATAATTGCAAGTATTGAGCATGAGAAGTTTGCCCATATCCATCCACGAGAAACCTGTCTACCTTCAGATATTGATCCTATAAATGTTATGGCCCAAACTACTAATAGTATTACTGGAAAGAATATACCTCCGGTTGCAGTATTATTAACCCAACCAAATATACTTTCAAGGTCTTGCATATCACTAGCGTTTGGTGTTGGAAATGTTGCCATTAAACTCTATTCCTCCCCACGGCGTTAAGTAAAGTAAAAATTAATGCAATAGTCAAAACTGCAAATCCTATTATTAAAAATTGATTTAATACAAAAGCATTTACAAATGGAAAATCTGTTGTAAGACTATTATACATATCACCAAATAGATTAAGTGTCCCAAACGTAAGCTGCATTATGGTAAAGAATGAACCAAACGTAACATCAAACGCACCCCTAAATGATAGCCCCTCTCCACTAAGAGATGTATTTCTCATAGTATCAATATCTGATGTATGTGTTGTCAGTTTATTATAATTATCACTAAATGAATCACTAATAATATTAGGACTATCTGGATAGTTATTTTGCATGTCAGCAATTGCAATTACAAAAAATACAACTACAGAAGTAAATAATAGACCAGCAATTATAAAATCTTGAGTTGAGAACCCACCTCTTTTATTCATCATCTTTCAAGCACCACCAGTATTATTATAGATATTGCAACCATCGCAGATATAAAAACATATCCAAAGGATATTATTCCAATCATGTTAACAAATATAATTGCCAAGTTAACCAGTATTATTCCAGCAACTTCATTAAATTTAAATGCAAATATTGAAATTAAAATAATAAACCATCCAAGGAATAATCCTAATCTACCAGCTATAGTACTAAAGTCTTCTATTGCAAAGGATTCTTGTTCGACTAAGATTCCATCAGAGTCTCTTGTTATTATACCTCTCATTATATATGCACCATTAGATTCTGCAGTTAAATTACAAGTTATTATTGCAGATGATTCTATTGATGTTTCACTACAAATTATTGTATTTTGTAGTCCAGATGCATTAATCTTTTCTACTATTAATCTTGCAAGTGTAAAATTTCCAGAAGTATCGGCATATGTGAACGATACAATTTGAGAAGTTGTATTATAAGATATGTCAGATTCTAAATCATCTATCTCTTCAAAATCTTCCCATGCAGCACCTACATCATCTCCAATAGTAAATGTAAGTGTAAATGGAACAGACTCTCCAATTATCTTTTGTTTATTGGTTGTTAGTACCGTAACACCATTTTGTTTTAATATGAATCTATATTCTACTGTTTCTGTTTTAAAGAAACCAATTGTCCTTCCACTATCATCAGTATTAGAAACTTGTACAACTTTAAATTCCCCATCACCAGGATAAAATCTTTCAGTAAATATTAATACATCTGCGACAGGAAGAATATCCCTATCTTGAACTTGAAGTATAAAACTTGTTGAATCTTCAGATAATAATAGTCCAAGCTTAATATCTTGACTAACATTATTTATTTCATCATTGTCGAAGAAATAATTTCTTGCTGTATAATTTGAACTACCAACTGCATCATACTCAATAGTACCGTCTAATTGAAATGTTTCTGTAGAAGGAGAAATACATAGTTGCAGCGATGATATAGAATTGTTAGATATTGAATTAGTTCTCATAATGCTTCCAGTTCCTAACCAAAAATTAAATGTACCATCAAATGTAAATGGATTTATTGCAGCTTGAGTTTGTTCATCAAATGATGTAAAATTTAATGTTTGAACTGTGTATGTTGCATTACATATTTCTAGATTAAGTCTAGTAACATTTTGTTCATTTGTTGTTAAGTTTGTAGAAAATGAACTAGTCCCATCAAATATTGATATTTCCCAGAAGAATGATTTATTTTCTGATTGACCAGTAGAAACAAGTAATATATCAATAGCGGTACTTATCTGACACAATCCAGAAGAGCAAGAAGTATCTGCAGTAAATCTAGTCCCATTATAATTTAATATTGCATCCACTGATAATACTGAAGGAAGAGTAGTAATATTTAATAAAAAATCCTGTCTTGATGTTTCAAATACATTTGTATTGAATACTTGATTATCAACTTCAAATGGTACCCATAAAAATGTATTATTTGAGAATGAAAAATTTCCTATGGAACTGGTTCCATTATCAGCAGATCCAAAAACATTCCATTCATAATCACCAGTTGTCAAGTTAGTTACTAGAAAAGTAGTAGATATACTTGTATTGCCAGATACTATATTTGTTTTTGTAAAATATATATCTCCTGAACTATCCCATATAAAAATAGTTGCATTGGTTAAATTGAATCCAGAAGAAGGAATTATTGTCGCATTAAAGCTAACAGAAGAAGAAACTGTTTCTGCATCAGTTGGATAGTCAAGTATTACACCAACAGTTACAGGAGGAGTAATGAATGGATATGTTAACCCATCGCCACCATTATATAAACTTTCTATTTCTTCTGAACTTAACGATCTATTCCAAATTCCAATCTCGTCGGTTTCCCCCTCTGCTCTTGTACCTGGGGAAAGCCATGCTACTCCAGTAAAATCAGAAGATAATTCATCATTAGCTTGCACAAGATCAGTATCATCAGGAATTTGTTCAACACCATCTAAATATATTTTTACATCACTAGCATTATTCCCAGTTACTACTACTATATGATAATATTGATTTTTATTTAAAGATAAAGATGTTATACCAACATCTCCCTTTGCAACGTGGCTATATGTCAATGATGTATTAGTTAAAGAAAAAATATAACCACGGAATCCTGCCGTAGACCAAGTACTAAGTCCACCGAAATTCTTTGTTAAATCGGTCCCATTTACCCATAAAGAAATTGTTTTATTTTCATTAGCTAATGGCAAGTCTGTTCCAGAAATATTACCCAAATTGATATAATCATTGGTACCATCAAAATTTAAAGATAGATTTATTTTACCAGTGGAACTTATATCTTCAGTATTAGCACCAGATAAATTTCCATTATCACTTCCAATACTATTTATTATATCTATATTAGCCAGATTATCATCCAATTTATAATAAGAAACTAAACCATCGGTTAAATCTGCACTAGCAAAACTAATCATAAACATTCCTAGAATTAAAAACAAAAATAGTTTCTTCATAGTTGGCCTTGTACACTCCTCCCAAAGCTAGAAAATTTAGAGAAAACAACTATCATACTTAATGCACCAACGGCCAAAATGATTGTAATTATATTATTCATTACTAAGTGGAATAATGTTTGACTGGCTAATTGCTCTGTGAATATGGGATTAGTCACCAAGTCATCATATGCATTTCCAAGGAATGTTCCTATGAATATAGTCAAACCTAGTATGAAAATATATAGAAACATAAATATTGGGTGTGTTCTAACTAGGAAAGATGTTAATAATGTACTTATAATTAGTCCAACAAACAACAAGAAATATCCTCGCTGTATACCCTTAACTCCAAATTCTTCTAGTTGATCTATTGCACTTGTACCTTCATCAGTATTATTTAATCCACCAATTCTTAATCCATCACTTATCTCACTAACTATAAAAGTGAATGTAAAAAGTATTATTGCAAATGCAAAAATTAAGAACATGAATATAAACAT
>SDBT01007059.1_pt1 | contig 18535 bp, 35 predicted proteins | sample 2277101 | NCBI WGS metagenome assembly SDBT01 (sample SAMN10404973, study PRJNA504765) | marine sediment metagenome | isolation source: marine sediment core GS10_PC15, 103 cmbsf | place: Arctic Ocean: Southern Knipovich Ridge | collected 2010
CAATATCACTTGCAGGTATATCCAGCTTAATCCTGCTATTTCCATCTACTCCCGCAACGGAAATTGCTGAAAGGATGTCGGGTAGGCTGGCGGTGAATATTATTTTTTGGTTTTGCATAGTTTGCCTCCTTCCTCATAATACACCAATTGCCCTTTTTGTTCAAATTAATCTATTTAATGATTTATTTGATTATCTTCTTCTTCGTCATCATTACCACAAAAGGCTTCGTCTATAAAATCTATAATATCTATTTGCATGGGTTTAGCATTTGCGGCCATTATTCTAATTTCTATCAACATTCTTCTATATTCATCTCGTTCATATTTAATAAAATCTTTCGTATTAATCTCTTCCGCATTTTGTCCTTTTGGTGAATTCTTTGGTCTTGGTGTAGATGGTTTCTCGTTATGACCACCTTTATACATATAACCCTCTTTTATCGTACTCATTTATTTACCTCCCCTCTATAATCTTAATAACTTTCTCAACACTTCTAACCACAAAATATTCTCCGCCCAGCTTTGCGAAATCAGCCTGCCAAATTTTCTGTTCCTTGCTCTGCCTGCCAGTTTCGGATTTTACTTCGATAGCCATTGACCTTAAAATGTCTACTCCCATATGGGTAGGATAAGCCCATCTTACAGATGGCTTCCACACCAAAAAATCAGGGCTACCCTTGTCACCAAACCTTATAAACCGCCTCTTGGTTTTGCCGTCTGCAATAGGTATAGCCCCTGTATTGTTTCTGATATACATAAGCTTGCCTTGATTCCTCTGATATTGCAGATAGTCATTAATGGCTCTGATTAGGTCAGCTTCGGTTAGCTTTAGTTTCATGGTCAGCCTCCTTGTAATCTTCGAGTGGACACCATTTAGGTACATCTAATTGAATATTTGGATTTGTAACCTTTTTATAATGATTAAGTTTGCAAAAATCTGGACTACCTAAAACTAAATATGGGCATCTACTACAAACTGCAACCTTTATTATTTTCATTCTTAACCTCCTTTTTCTTCCGTTTCATCAAACTCTCGCTTAGCATTTTTAGCCTTAAATATTCCGCATTGCTCAACAGCTTCCTGTCAATATTGGTTATCCCGCCGAATATAATAATCAGCAGGAATATAATTATGCCCAGTAGGACATTAGTTATTAGCATAGCCTATATCACCTGCCATATAAAATAGCCTAGCCCGGCCAGGCTTGCTATCGCTATTATCAGCCAGCCAACCCAGCTATAATCATGCTTGGCTGTTGGGATAGGTTTGGTGAAATAGGCTAATTCGGCTTTAGACCAACTTAATTTCATTTAATCATTCCCCTCCCTTCTCAATTTTTTCAATTCTTCCTTATTCGGATAATCGTTATCTCCTCGCTCTAATGCCTTGACACGCTTCTCTAAATTTTCCATCATAATTTCTAATTTACTTATTTGTCTATAATTTAGATTATATTGCTTTAAACTATCTTTATCATTCACTTCACTCACCTCCTTTTCTACTATGCTCCCCTGGTTCTCATCACTTCTATTATAGATATATTTATAATTTTTGGTTATCATTGGTTAATTACCTCCCTCCTTTGTCCACTTTTCGCCAGTCCAGATTTTATGATATCTATAATCATAAATATGTTGGATTAAACATTCATGGATACTTCCTCCTGTATATTTAGCAAGAATACTATTATCTGATGCGTCGAATACCCTAACGTCTAATACACAGAGGGTAAAATGGTCTTTACGAAGATAATGTTTGGAAATACAATAAGTATATTCACACCCCTTTTTTGTTATCTGCCATACCATCTGCTGCAACTGCTCTTGTGTGGGTAGCCAAACCCCTCCGCCTTTTGTTATAAAATTATCTTTTTTATGCTTATCAGGTAAAAGCCCATATGGATAGTTATCACCATAATCAACGTCAATCACATAGAAACCTTTATGCTTACCACGCCTATATATAGTGGTATAGAACCAATCGCCCATTCTATATTCGCATAACTTCTGTATCTCCTCTGCCTGTTCGCACTGTTTAATATAATTTTTGGTTACCATTATTTAATTACCTCCTTTAATTAATAAATAAAGCCTTTTTGATTTCATTAATACATCCTTCAATATCTCTCCGAATATGTGATCCACTAAAATGTAATACCCTCCAACCCCTTTTGCCTAAATACATATCTCTTTCCATATCTTTTTCCATTTGTTCTTTATCTTGTTTGTGCCACTTATAGCCATCACATTCTATTGCTAATTTTTTTTTCACATAAGCAAAAGCCACTATCTTTGTTCCAATTTTAAATTGTTCATCGGCCATTATTTTAGCATTAGCCATTGCATTAGTCATACATTTTTCTATGGATGTTCTTTTACCAATAAGTGTATCTTGAAAAAAATCCGCTATTCCTATTCTTATGGATAATCTATCATCCTCTTCTTTTCTTTTTGTTTCTATTTTTCTTCTTCTAAATTCATAATCGATAATATTTTCTATATTCTTTCTATCTCTTATATTTCCCAATTTAGCTATTTTTGTTACTTTTTTTAGAATGTCTTCATTTTTCATTAATCTGCTACCTCGGTAATCTTATTTTTTATAACTGCTCCCAAATATCCTATATTGGCTACTCCATATCTATTAGCAGTTTCCAAAGCATATTCAAATAAGCTATCATCATTAGTCCTTTTCATTAAATTGTAAAGTTCGGTTAACATAGTTAATTTTCTGCCTTCAGTGATTATCCCAGTTTTGTTTTTTTGTGCTGCGTTATCCCAGTATATTTGTATCCTTTCTTTAATCATTGCTGGGAATAGACTTAGCAAATTTTCAATTTGTGATGATATTATTTCTTTTGTAATAGTTTCTTTTTTTTCTTTTGTGTCTACCTTTTTTGGTAACTTTTCTTTACCAATTTTGGTATATTCATTTACCAATTTTGGTATATTCTTATCCAGGATTGGTAACTTTTCTTTACTTACCAATTTTGGTAACTTTACCCATTTATCATAGTCTTTTTGAAAGGATATTTTCTTACCAATTTTGGTAACTATTTTTCTTTGAATTAATATTTTGATAGTCCTACTTATATGACTTTCTGCTATCCCAGTCATTTCTGCAATTTGAGTATTTGTGATCCAATCTTCTTTTTTGTGCCAGCCGTAAGTCTTGCGAAATATAATCCACAAGACTCTACCTTCATAACCGGATAGTTGTGTTTTAGCCAATGCTTCTACTATCTCATTGGCTATATCTACGTGACCATCTTCCTTTTGTGGATTCGCCATATATCATTACCTCTATATTGCCTGCCCTGGCAAGGCTACCAACTTGCACCCTGGTACCGAGAGTTTTTCAGGACAGGCAATAAAAAAATAGGAAAAGAAAAAAGCCAATTATCTGAGGATCACCTGCTGGTTAGACAGGCAACTATGGAGATAATCAGCCCTTCCTTTTCCTATTATTCTTTTTACTTTATTTACTTTAATAACCATAGTTTTAATCCTCATACTAAGATTATACTCCTATTAAACAGTAATGTCAAATAATTAAAATAATAATTCTGGTTAATGTATCAGATTTTTTTAATATTTTACTTTTTTCCTTGAACTCTTCTCCTTGTTTGAGAAGTTTAATAATACTATTAATATTTTCTTTACTATGTTCTTTTTTATCAAGCTTATTTATCAATTTAATATTTTCCAACCATTTTATCGCTTTGTGAATATCCATTTTTCACCACCCTTAAAATAATAATTCTGGGATAGCCTTTAATCGCTTTCTGGCTATCTCGCAATACTTTTCTTCCTTTTCAATTAAGATATAATCTCTCTTTAAATTCTTACAGGCTACTCCTGTAGTTCCCGACCCTGCACAGTTATCCAACACTAAATCGCCTTCGTTGGTGTAGGTTTTTATTAAATATTCAAATAGGGCAACGGGCTTTTGGGTCGGGTGTAAAAGCATATCTTTATGTGAAGATTTACTAAATGAAATTAAGTTTATCGGATAGCTTTCTTCAAGCAAAACCCCATTAAACTCATTAGTGTTGCCATAACATTCAGTAACCCCTTTATTTTTTGATATCCTTGTCCTACTTCTTTCTCTCATTTGTGGGTTATATATTCTTGGATATTTATTATCCAATTTCTCTATGAGATATTTTTTAAATGCTGTATCCTTCCGTTTCAGTTCGTTCCAATCTCTATTGAAAAAACCTGTAGTTTGTAGTTTTTTATAATTTTCGAGTGTTGGCATTGTGAACTGTACGCCCTTGGTGAAATAATGCCCCGCCGTCACCATATCATTGCCTAATATTTTTCGGTATTGTGATGGGTTGATATTACTTTTAATATATTCGTTGTAAAACCAATCCCTCAGCGGGTGTTCATTGTCGAAATCATACTTCTTTAATTCATTGCTAAAAACAAGTATATCTTCTGTGGTTATCATTGGTCTTTTATTCGCTAACAAATGACCAACGCCCCTACCTTTATCCCACACCCAATTATGGCTAAAATTATCAATATTGCTCGTTAATAACTTGGCTGCAAATGGTTGGCTTGCTGTTAAAATTATAAATCCGTTTGGCCTCAATACCCTGTAATATTCCTTCCACAATGGCTCAAAAGGAATTATCACATCCCATTTGCAAGCGGTCGTTCCATAAGGTAAGTCGCATAAAATCATATCAATAGATTTATCAGGTATCCCCTTCATCACTTCAAGACAGTCACCACATATAATTTTATTTACTTCCATAATCTACCCCCTCAAACATATCTAACTGCCCCCGCCTGCTATTCCGCAAAACATTCCTCGCTCGTAATAATGTGCGAATTCCTTTTTTACGCAGTCTACGGTAGCACTGTAACGCCTCGTCACCTTTTCCGATAAAACAATAGCCACCGGGCTCGATTGGAGTGCTGATTATAGGGTAGCCATCTTCAATCAATCCTTCAATGATACGTCTTACCCTGCGAGATGTCATATGCTCATTCCTTAGCTCCATAAACTCATCTGCGATCTCATGCTGGTTAATCGTATTAGAAAAGTCCTTATGCGGTCTGATGATATCAATTATCATATCTTCTGTCGAAGTCCACTTAGTTAGCATTTTTTATTTATCCTCCTTTTGTATTTGTCTAACAGTAATTGAAAAATTTTCTAAAGCAATAACTGCATCTGCGAAAGCGTTTTCAAGATTTATCATTTGTTCTGCAATAATTTCAAGTGCCTTACCTTTCCTAAATTCTATTTCTGACATTCCCCTATTGCGGTTACCTGCATCAAATTCGTCATCTTCTTTTTTTACCTTTTTTAAATATTCTGAATTAGTCATTTTACTTTACCGCTCCCTTATATTCTATTTCAAACCAGTTCACATTTTCTAACGGCACATACCATTCCACCCCTCCACCGATGTCAGCATATAGATACAAAAACTTGCCATGCTTATTCGGCTCAAACTCGTCGATGTTGGCAAATTCTTCTGGCTCTTCTACGTCTTTTAACGATACTTTCACGTCAATTTTTGGCATGTCATTTACCCCCTTTTTTATAGTTTTTTTATAGTTAGCAAAACACTATATAAAATAACACCATCAGCCCTGACCCGATTAGCCAATATATAAATTCCATATTACGCCTCCTTCACAAAAGTAATATATTCAGGATATACAGGCTCTGAAATATTTCTCTCGAACCAAAAAGGATCATTATTATCATAGTTTATATATATAAAATTATCATCCCAAGTTTTAATTCTTCCAAAATTTTCTATCCCTTTGTACATAGTACATTTTACCCGACGCCCAATATCCTTTTCTGTTAAATTTTTTATGTCTATCATCTTATTTACCCCCTTCTATTATATATACTTTAACTAATTTTCTTCCCCATTCCAACGCCTCTTCGTGGCTATCAAAGCACAGGTCAACTTCCCAGCCCTTGATAGCACCACCGATATCATTAGCCGTACCATAGCCGTAGTCCTCGATAAATAGCCTCTGCCCCATTTTTAATATCCTTGCCTTAGGGTCAATGGCCACGCAACCCCGGCCTGCCGTGTCGCCTGTATAAGTCAGGCCATCAGCCCAGTTATGACAGCAAATTTCACAGGGGCAGTATCCGGTGGAAAGCATAATGAAATGTTTACTCTCTTTTTCTGCCTCTGCTTTTGGTGCGATAAAGATTAGGTAAAACAAAGCAATGAAAATAATTATTTTAATTATGATTATTAGTTTTTTCATAGGATAGCCTTTATCCGCTTTTTGGCTATCTCACAATACTCCTCACTAATATCTATCCCTATATATTTCCTTCCGTTTATTTTTGCCATTTTACAAGTAGTTCCACTACCACACATAGGGTCTAAAACTATATCCCCCTTGTTACTCCAACTTAATATATGGTCTTGTGCTAATTCTTCTGGAAATGGAGCTGGATGTCTTCCCGCATCCCTATTTCCAATTAATGAATAATTCCATATATTGGAAATGATTTTTGTTTCTTTTGATAATGTTATTTCATCTCTTTCTCTTTTTGAAGAACCAGCCTCTTTTGACTTCCATTTATATTTCTTATTTGGCGTTTTTACATCGGTAATTATTGGATTAAAAGTAGACGGTTTACCCTTGCTAAAGATAAACATATATTCAAAATATTGTTCATATCTATTATGTGTTAGTGGAATAGGATTATTTTTTTGATATATCATCGTATCGTGTAAGTTAAATCCAATCTCTTTAAAAAATAATGCCTGCCTAAAAGATGTTCCCGTTTCACTTCCATTAACGGTTGCGTCACCCACTACCCAGACGACCACCCCACCTTGCTTTGTTATCCTAAATAATTTTTTTGCGACTGTAAAAAAGTTAAAATCATATCCTTTGTAGGTTCTTAAATTGTCATACGGTGGAGATGTCACTGTTAAGTCGATTGAATTTTCAGGCCATCCCTTCATAACCTCAAGAAAATCACCACATATTATTTGATTTATATAATCCATATATTCACCCTCCCTATCTTTAATTTAACTTATAAAATATAAAATATGATTGCAGGGCAGGACTTTCACCTGCCCCGAAAGGAGAAATTATTACTCGGGCATATCTCCTGGTGCAATGAAATCTTCTGCTTCATCCGGAAAGGGTGCGTTCTCATCCTTTACCTCAACCTTGCCGGGTGCTTTAACTATCTCTCGCGCCTGCTTAATCTTGTCAGCTTTGGTGGCGGGCTTATCTTGCTTCTCTTTTGATTCCCTATTTAATCTTTCGCCTGTAATCAATTTATCCTTATCGCCACGCCACCATTTATATATTTTGTCTGCTTCTGGGTTGGTTAATTTATCTGGCTCTAATGTAGGCTTCATTTCTTTCCTAAAGTCGTCTTTGGTCATTAAATGACTATGATAAAAGCCTCCCGTTATAACGTGCAGGTCAGTATTTTTACATTTAGGACATCTATAACCATATACCCTCGTGCCACATTCTTCACATATCACATTTCCGTAGATAGTGTCTTTTTGTGGTTGAGTGGCAAGGTCGGTATTGGTCGGTTCAGGCTTTTCCTCGGCTGGCACAGGTTTATTCTTGATTTTCTGGACAGGTTGATCATTTCCTAAATATTCTGCCGGTAAATCTTCAACATCCTGGGTAAACAATTCTGATAAACTACCTACTAATAAAGCAGCGTCTATTTCTGCTCTCTTTTTAGCCATTTTTAATATAGTATTGGCTATTGAGCATATATCTTCATTTTCAACTCTATATTGTTTATATTCACCATATTTACCACTTTTCACCCGATAGGGTAAACTATCCTTATTTATATTATTAGATAATCTATTTTCATTTACCCATCTATATCTATACTTATCCTCTTTGGAACTACAAAGACCAACCCCCTGAGCTATGATGACTTCACCTACCCACAAATTCCACCTAATCTCGAATTGAAAAAATTCATTTTCCCAGTCTTTCGTTTCATCTAAGATATCAAAGGTCGAACGTAATTTCCCCAACATGATAATTTTTTCGGCACCGGATTTGTATAGTGTCGGCTTAGATGTCCCTGGGATAGTGCCATAATCTTTACCTTCTTTTAGGCTTGTCTGGACTAAATTTTGCCACTGGGCTATTTTCTCTATCGTTTTCTTAAAAGAATCCATGTCCCCTTGATCAATTATGCTTAAACTATTTACTTCAGTCATTTTACTATTCCCCCCTTAATTTATTTTTACTTTTTAACCATAAATACTTCTCATAAGAACTTGCCTTAAATAAGTTTTCGTTCTTACGCCTTTTTCTTATTTCCAATATTTCCTTTTCTTCCTCTATGTTATTCCCATTCATTCGAGACCGGTATATGGCTATATGTTTTAGAGACATTTTATAATCCCCCTTTTGCATACTGGCAGAACTTTGAAACATTGCAGTAACTTTCACATCTAACATTCATTCCCTTGCGTTCTTCTACAAATAAATCTTTCTGGTTACCAATCCATTCTTCTGCTTCTTTATAATTACTTAAAACTCTCTTTGCCCTTTTCTGTCCTTTCTTCATAATTGCATAGGTGGTCGCTCTTGTCCATTTTTCTTCTGGGGTACATTCCAACGGTGATATGGTCTGGTGTAATATAATTCTTTGTTTAATGAAATCTTCTATTTCTTTTAAAGTCCACACGGGAATGTTTACGGTCATAAATGGAATTTTAGGATAATCTGGATTAGCTAATATTTTAGACTTCATCCAGTCTCTTAAAATAGCATAAATTTTAAGAGAGTTAACTTCAAACCCGTTCTTTTCCCATAACCATTTATAAAGATTTAATTGTGCAATCCATTCAGGTTTAATACCAAGAAGGAAAGAATATACAGATGTAGTTTTCCAATCTGTAACTTCTTTTTCGTGATATAAATCTGACTGTCCAGTTATTGTAACCCCGCTAAATTTTGCCTCAAGCCTTTCTTCCCCAAAAGCATTTTCTGGTGTGTAATTTTGTAATACATAGTGCAACGATGTTCCTAATAATGCCCACAATCTATCACTTGCGTCTTCTTCAATTTCTTCCCAGTGCTTCATTTTGAGGTATCTAACTAATGCTGATCCTACTAACTCAGTTACGCTTATTTTGTCTTCTTTGGGTTTCCGAAATCTACACATCGCACTTACTAAAGATTCAGGTAATCCATAAGAATTTAAAAGTTTTATCTTACTTTCCCTCCTTAATTAATATTTCTTCTTTCTTTAGTCCTTCTATAAAACAATTCAATTCATATCGCTTTTCATCATCAATTATCATACTTCCATATAGACAGGCCACATAACCATATAACCAATCTTTAGTGTAACCACTACCAACTTGAAAATTGTTTGGGCTAATATAATATTTCTGTAAAAGTTTCTTGTAGTCTTTATCTTCATTAAAGTATAATGTTTTAGTCATTTTATTTTACCTCCTTAAATACTTTAATTCTTATTATTCGCATTCTTTATAACCATCACAAGTGTCTTCTTCGTATATCTCATGCTCACCACGTGCAGAACAATAACACATATCGCTATCGTAGTGAGCACATAGCCCGCATATCATCGTATCTGTATTGTTTACACATTTCTTCTCATGATATGGTAAGTCGCATATCATATCTTCCTGCTCTGAAGTCAATTCTTCCATTTACTTCACCTCCTTTAAAATAATAATTCTGGCTCGGTGTTAAGAATTATTTTGGATTATTTTTGTGGGTATATAATCTTTTCCTCCCATTCTTCTTTGGTATGTGTTCCCCTCTCTTTTGCTTGTTCCAATCTTTCTGCTCTTTTCTTACCACCGAGGCTACCATCTTCTTTACTTATATTATAATATATATAATATTCTAATTTGCCTATATCTTTAAAAACGGGTATGCTTATACAATAATCACAACTGAGATCATCTAATATGATAGAACTATCATTACATTTTTCCCACGTTTTATTTTTCCCATTATCCCAAATATATGGGACTATTTTAGTTTCACCTTGAGTTATAATTATATTATGTTTATTTTTTGGACTGATACATGCTGGTAAATAATTAACTGCACTTTTTAATCCATCTTTTATTGTTTTAGTAGTATCTACTGTAATTTTAATTCTATGTTGATAATCTAAATCTATCCAATTTTCTGCACAAAAACCATCGCCCATTATTATACCTCCTTCCTTATTCTTTAACACTCATTTTACATATCAGGAGAAAATATAGCGTAGTAATACTTATTACAATAATACAAAGTTATCAAGTCGATAGCATTGGGGAGTTTACTTAATATAGGAATCTTACCACCGCACCATTTTATATTGTCAGGAAGGGTTACGGTTTTGCAACCAAGATTATTTTGTTTTAAGATTAAAAATAAATTATTATATTTTTTCTTAAATTTTTGTACATATGGTGCTATGAAATTCAATATAGTATCATTGTCTAATGTAATAAAATATTCACGCTGCTTTTTCCAATTTAATGTTATTTTGTTCATATTTTTCCTCCTTTAAAAAATTCTTCTTTCTTCCCGATATATCCGCACCGCCTGCACCACAATTCGCCAGTCTTTATCCTTGCCATTATATTTTTGCCATTACACTTTGGGCATATTGGCTGTTCTTTTTTCTCTTTCATAGCTTACCTCCTTTTATATTTTAGTCTACACACACATAATAACAAATTAAAAACAGGCTGTCAACCCCCAAATCGAAAATAAATGAAAATAAATGGAAATAACTTGCACTCTGCTTATATGATATAGCTGTAACCCTTATATATCAACGGTCTTATAAAATATCCTCATATACGCACCAGAATAGCCCATAATGAAGCTAGAATATTCCTTGATAGAAGCTATTCATATATGGAAGAATTTAAGCATATATACCCCCAATAACAAAAAGAGCCAGCTTTTACACTGACTCTCTTTCTAAAACATATGTCCGAAATTCTTTTGCCTTTCCTTTTTAGACACACTATAACCAACTCCGAATAATGTGCCTTTAGTTATTCCGATTCTACTGGCGGGGTAGGTTCGTGGGCTTTCATTGTGGCAAGTAATATCTTAAACCACAATTCATTATCCAATTCGTTCGGGCTTTCATATACCATTTTATCGACTTTGCAAAGTAATTTTTCAAGCTCTTTCCGCCCTAAGCCTCCCAATGCCCTAACAATCATTAAAATAATCATGCTAAGATCCATCTTATTGTCTCCTTTCCTTTTATTTTTTATATAAACTCAATCAGATTAATCCACCACATTATCAATACAAGTATTATCCCACCACCCAGCAACCAATTTAGAAAACCCATTGTTCTATCCTCCTTTCTTGCTAATCGTGTCCATAATAGTGAGGCTAATCGTGAGCTATTGAGTAATCCTCGGCTACTTAATTGCCAACTTAATGCCAACTTTATGCCAACCCAATCCCCGTTTAGTCATAATTGACTACAATCGACCCCAGCTATGACTACAAACCTGCCTACCTTACAAGGCAACTATACGGTAAAATTGCTATATTTTACCTATTAATACCAATGATAATAGGCAAATGCGTTGTTATTATTTCGTATGAATGTTATAAATAGGTCTTTCACTCTATAAGGCAAAATCAGCCATTGCTGAAACTAATATTTTAGCTGAAACTAATATTTTAGACAGTGCTAATATAATCGTAAGTATAAAGCTGTAAGTCAAGTAAAATGGTCTTAACCTGACATCTTTCACTTTAAGTCAACCTTACCAGTCTAATCGTGACAATCGATATTATGTCTGTTAACTTTCCCACCTGCCAATTTATGCGATAATATGTCAAGTATGGTTGGCAAGTTAACACTTCTGTCTATTATTTGTGCCTAGGTGCCTACACTTTGCAAAAACTGTTGTCGTTTATATCCAGTAATTCCCTTTGAAACGGAATTAGTAACTTCTATACTAACATAGTGAACAATAGCGATATAGTGAACATTAAGTGCCATTTATGTGTAACAAAACATTACATCTGCTTTGAATAATGTGTAACGATTTATTACATTTGGTTTGCAAATTGTGTCCTATGGGGACGCTCTCTGCATTTTCGATATATTCCACCAATGCCAGATTATCATAAAAACTGGCATTGGTGGATTATGGTGGAGGCGCCGGATATCGAAATCCGAGTGCTGACAAAAAGTATTGGTTCTCGTCAGTCGAACCCATCGCCCCCATATTATTTATATGTTTTTATAAGTCCTAATTTAATACATTTTTCTTTAATATATTTTTGAGTCACTTTACACTTTTTTGACATTTCTACATAATATTTTCCACTTGCATAAATTGGTGGATTTGAAATTAATATTTTATTTATTTCTTCATCGCTAAATCGAGGCATATTTACCCTCCGAACATTCTACCTTCAAATACAAACTTACCATTAATTATCACCGGAACATACAAATTATAGAAGTTATCTTCCCTTATATACAGCACTCCAAAAGCATTAACCCACCTATTTATTCTACCTTTTAGAAATTCCGGGCTGGTATTACATAAGCAACCGATACTTTGAGCCGTATGGAAATCCTTATAATCATCTGCAGTAATCTTTGTATAGGACTGTAAATCATGGGTATGGGCATAGGCACAGCTTTTACTATAACTATCAGCAGTTTTAGCAGAATGATATTTATTCCAATATTGCCCGTGAAAGACTAATAACTTTCCATATTTCTTAATTCCCCTCGTGTAGCTGTCAGTCCTTTCATTATATTTAATCCACGGTATCCATTCCCAGCCACGTTCCTCCAATCGCAATGATGTTTCAACTTCAATCATTCCCTCAAATTGTGGTAGTTTTTCTATAAGACCATCGATCCAATTTTCATGATTACCCCCCATAAAGGTCTTTTCACAATCTTTGGGTAGTAACTTATCTAATGGTGTTAATATATCAACATCAAAAGACTCATATTCTTTTTGAAGCCTTTTACCTTCAAAAAATTTCTTTGCCCCCCGTGCCATTTTCCAATGATTAACAGCATCCATATTCATGGCATCACCTAATATATTTACAGCATGGGGCTTGAAGTATTTTACAAATTGAAATACGGCTTCCACTGCAGATTTATTAATGTGTGGATGATGGAAATCTGGTAACAAAATAATGCGTTTTAGCATGTTCTCCCTCCTTAATAAAAAGGCTTCTTTCAGTGGGTAAATAAGAAACAGTTAAATTTCTTAACACTTACTTGAAGCCTTTAATTTTATAGAAAAGACTGCTCTTATCTACCATAAATATTATACCATATTATTCTGGAATTAGCAATTATTTCCTTTCTTATTTATCGAATTCGAAATAGTATTCTGTCCTATCATTCTCCTCATTTTCATATTCCTCTTTTGTTATAATTAATCTGTCCCTACAATAAGCACAAAAACTAACATAATTGTCCCCTTTAAGAGTAAAGGATATAGCAAATCCACATTTTGGACATTCCCAATATCTCTCTTCGGTCTCTAACATCTTTATATTCCTCCATTAGTATAACTCTTATTATACTTTCTTTGGTATAAATTTACAACTTTCAGCTATCGAAATAACCTTTTTAACATAGGCAGGATCCGTAGCATACCCAGCTTTCCAAATTTCATAAATATATTTTCTTGCATCCCCCTTATTTATTACTGCCTGCTTATACCTTTTTGCCCCCAATATCAGATTGCCGTAATCTGTAAAGCTTTCCGAATAATCATGATAAGCCCTGAACTTAGCTTTTATTTTTACCCTTTTACCATCTATATATTCATGGGTATATATCTCAACCGAGCCATTACTGCCTTCGCCTTTAATGCCGAATAAGTTATATGAAAATTTGCCAGTGTGCATATCGGTAGGGATACGAGTACCCCAAGCTGATTCTAAAATGCACTGTGCTGCCAGTATACTGGCCGGCAATTGAGTTATCGCTTTTGACCGGTATGCTTCTGCCAATACTTCTATTGCAAACTTTCTTTGCTTTGCATTCACTTAATCACCTTCCGCATCGTTATTATTTATTATAAAAAATTCTATAAGATAGTTTACCATATTTTAATTCTAACCAGTGCCGAGAATTACAGACTCTACAAAGCAATTCAAGGTCATCTGTTTTTCTTTTACCATTAAGAATATCATTCCGAAGTTTAGAAGATTTTTTTCCTTTTTTTGTTTCTTTATTTCCGCCCCCATTTTTATGATTTATCTCTAATAATCTTATATCATTACATCCACATCTCACACAACAAGGGTTATTGTTAGAAATAATATTTAATAATTTGAGCCTACGTTGTTTATAATATTTTTTCTGATGTTCTTTATTTTCTTCTTTGTGGTCTCGATAATATTTTTTCTTATAATCTTCGTAATGTTCTTTGTGTTTACTTTGCCATTCTTTATTGCGTTCTTTATAATATCCTCTATGTTCTTCGTAATATCTTTTACTATACCCTTTTATTTCTTCTTTATGTTCTTGATAATAATTTTTATTATAGTCTTTTTGATTAAACATTTTTATCTCCTTCAGTCTTTTTTACTATTATACCACAATTGGAGATATATTCAAAGTAATTAGATAAAGCAGACAAAGAATATTTATTCGTTTAAAATATCCTCGTTTTTTGTTTTATCTTCAATATTTCTACTATCAAAATAGAACTTAATAAAAAGTATTTCAATCCCAGTAAAAATACCATAGATACTAACCATAAAAATATTTAATGTAATTTCTCCCAAAAAAATATTATAAGTAATCTTTAGGAAAAAATAAGTAAAGACAATTAATAATGACCGCCTAATGATATGATGTTTGTTGATGAAATTTTTCATTGATGTTTAGCTCCAAAATAGGTTATTATTCCAGCAATAACCAGCGAAACAAAACCTGATATAAAACCACTAACTGCCTTCATACCTGATATATTTTGAGCATTCTTGTTGATCTGTTTCCATTGCTCTTTATTATCACCTTTAATTTCATCAACATTTTTGTCTATATTAATAATTGATCCCTCTATAGTGGCTAATCTTTCTTTATTTGACTTTTGCAATTGCATCATCTCCTTAAAATGTTCCTATCCATTTACGAGTTTTCTTTATTATCTTTCCCTGCCAATCCCTGACTACCATACGTTTAAATCCTTTAGGGAAAAATTTATGTCCTATACCTATATAATCTGTAAAACCATGTAATAATTGCTTATTGCTGAATACAGAATACTTGCCTCGATAGGGGAATGCACATATGGCATGCCCCTTTAAGCCCGCATAATAAGCTATAAATCTCGCCTCTTTAATGCCAATTATCCTTACTAAAACGTCAACAGTAAAGCGGGCAAAGTCTTCACAGTCATTGTTATTATCTTTATTCTCAATAAATTCCCAGGGGGTCTTCCAATAATCTTTCCACCATTTTTCACCTTGCCATTTGAATTGTTTTAGATAATTATGCAATTTAGTTACAGAAGTCAACCCACTAACAATTAATAGATATTTTTGATTCGGCGCAAAATCTTTCCATTTATTTCTAAATATACACATTTACATCACCACCCATATTAAAATTCCGCCTGCTATGGTCGCTGTTATATCCCAGATGTCAGCATAATTATGCTTAATTACTTTATCGTATATTTCTTTTGATATCGCAATTATAATTACAGGAATAATCGGGTAAGCCATAAAATAACTTGCTACCCAAAATATAAACATTCCTGCAATAAAGTGATATAGTTTGTCTATGTGCATAATATCTCCTTAAAAATTCATCCCAAAGAAAATGCTGTTTACACCTAATTCCTCACTCCCATAAGTTAGAAGTGTGTCGTATAAACTATTATATTCTGCCTTTACCCAAGAAGCAAGTCTTGTATTTTCAGACATTCTTGTTTCTCTATATATCCCATCCCAAGGAGAAGTTAAATCATAATAGATACCAAGAAATAAATCTTCTTCAGTCCCATTATTCCAAGAATTAGTGTCTGCATCGTCGTCTTCAAGAATACCATTAATGTATAATTTGCAACCATCTGAACCCCAACCGACTGTTATATGAAAGTAACTTGCACTGGTAATAGAAGTAGTAGAATCTAATATTACAGTGACCTGGTCATAACGCTTACGAATTCTTATAAATCTCGAACCCTCAGCAGCATCTGCTAACCAATATATATCAATAAAATCCTGATGGTCAACATCAAAGTCACTCGCTTTATGCAGTATTCTTGCAGCAACTATTCCACTATCAACGTCAGATTTCAGGTAGAAGCTTATTGCACCATTAGCAGGGACTACATCTAACAATGTAGCGTGGGTAAGGTAGTCATCTACTCCATCGAAGTGCTGTTGATTTATTTCACCTTGTGGTTCATTAGCTCCCTTCTTGCTTAAATCATTATTATTAGAAGTAGAATCTAAAACTGTTGAAGTAGTATCGTCTACCATGTGATAGACTGCCTCAAAATTCCCATCCCAGACCGCAGCACCAGCAGCAGTATTTATTGCTCCGATATTATCTGTGTTGTCTGCATGGTCTTTGTCATAATACATATAGAAGTCTGTATTAACATCATGTGTAATAACCCAACCATCACCAGATACATGGAATATACCTAATTCTTCTGAAACGTCAAATAATTCTTTTTCTCCCTTTAATTCCGTAGTACCATCAGCTTTGGTAAATGCTACTTTAAGATATTCTGCATCCGTAGTAAGTTCTACAAATACTTCTTCTCCTTGAGTAGAAGTCAGAAATACTGTTACAGGAAACCAAGTTAAATTAGCAGTATCTATTTTAGTTTCATCTACGGTTAATTTTATTCTTTTATCCCATCCTGCAAGCCATGCGATAAGCCATCACCTCCTATACCGTACTAAAGTTAGCTGAGCCAATTCCAAGATAACTTGTCAGCCCTGTCGAATAATATAAAGCAACTCCGTCAATGGCACTTACTCCAGTCGAGAAGGTTGGATAGGTTGCATTTCCCCAGTAGACTGTTGGTAAGGTTACCGCCCCCGTACAGCCTGCCGTGCTTCCTCTGACTATCAGCATTAAGTGCATTGATTTTACTGGAGCAGTAAAGGTAAATGTTGCCGCCCCACCTGCCGTGCCCGTGCTTCTCGTATAAAGTGCCTTATTGCCACTATTCCAATTAACTGCCACCGTTCCTGTCGTAGTTGCTATTGCCTGTTCGGTAAACCCTGCTGAATGTGCCCCAAAATCCATTACATCACCAGTGGTTACCAAAAATGGTGACGCTTTAATAACTCCGCCAGTTGTAGATATTTGGGGAATTGCATTAGCTGTAAATGCACCGCTTGAAAATACATCTCCTGCGCCAGGTGGAGTTACCCAAGTACCATCGCCTCGTAAGTAATTAGAAGTATTACCGTCAAGTGCCAATAATAGCCCATGTCTTCCCGTACTTGAATTTAAGGTTGTACCAGTCGTTGGAGTAGCCCATTCATCTAATTTGACTTCTGAGCCATTAATTTGATACTCTTGTCCACTTGGAATGTTAACCGTTCCGCCAGTACTGAAAGTGACCAGATTGATAGCCCCGCCAGTCGATAATGTTACCGCACCTGCCCACTCGGTTATCTCATCATGTTCTGCTGATGTCAAATGCTGATAATTGCCTGTATCAAGCCCACCTAAATCATTGTGGTCTGGGGGGCTTGAAACTGGGAATAGTGTTTCATAGGCTGTAACTACCGAAGTAAAGCCTGTTGAGGTTTTTTGAAGAATTATTTTCGCCGCTAATGTTCCAAAATCTTCTACTATAGAAGGCAAATCACCTGGAATTATAGCATTTTCTGCCTGTGCCAGTGTATAATCGCCCTGCCCGTAGACTACATTTATATCAGAATCAAAATGGATATACGCCCAATGAACACCGTATCGGTTAGCCGTCAAGGTTTCTAATCCTGTAGAAGTGATATCATTATAGTTAGTATTGTCAATCTGCTGTTGACCCGTTGAGGATACCCAAGCCGAATTGATATAATAATGCGTGGTAAAATATTCACTGCCACCTGTCGAGGTATCTTGAGCTGCTGTATGTACATGGTTATCACCTAAATAAAACTTACCTATCGTAGCCTCTAAAGCCCTTGCAGTTCCTGTGGATTCTGTTATCACTCCACCCGAAGCTCTTATAAATCCCATAGTTTCTATTTTCATATCGTGCATTCTACGAGAAAAATTATAAAGATTAATCCCCGATTGTAAAGTATGTAAATCTGTTCCACTCTTATATATTCTGCCTAAGTCAAATTGGTCGGAAGTCCTGATACTGGTTCTATCTGCTGTGGCTAAAATCTGTGGAGTGCCGGCATTATAATCCATATATATATAATTAGCAGAATTATCAGTCAATCCTGTACTTACTAATGAATCAGCTGACCAGTCAAAGGATTTTGTTAGCCCTATATCGCCTGTAGTAGATTTAATAAAGCCAGTTCCCGATGATATGGTAATACCGCC
>SDBT01007060.1_pt1 | contig 18534 bp, 12 predicted proteins | sample 2277101 | NCBI WGS metagenome assembly SDBT01 (sample SAMN10404973, study PRJNA504765) | marine sediment metagenome | isolation source: marine sediment core GS10_PC15, 103 cmbsf | place: Arctic Ocean: Southern Knipovich Ridge | collected 2010
GGATATTACAACCCCGCGGTGGGCCGGGGCGCGGATACTTACAATTTCACAGCCTCCGAACGACCGCTCAACCACTACCTGACGCCCGACGTGAGCTGGGATGACCCGCGACGCGTGGGCCGGGCCAACTCCAACCCGCTGCGTCACCAATTGCCATACGTGCTGCCGGATACGTTCAAATGTCCGGCGGATTCCACCGGCGGCTTCGGCAGCGAGCGAGAAGTGGATTATCGCAGTTGGGAGTGGTGGGGGCATAGCTATCCACTGAACTGGAGCTGGGGCTACGAGTATCTGCCGCAGGACAACTATGACATCCAATCGCCGGTCGGTGGTGACGCCCGCGTGGGCCGTCGGAGTAAGGTCCGCGACGTCCTCCGGCGTGAGTTGAATCGTGGGACCGCGGAGTTCATTCTCTTCCACGAGTCCCAGGCGATGGTGGCGTTTGTCTTTGCCTGGCCCCGGGGGTACGAGCCGGACAACGAGTGGCAATACGACGCCCCCGGCTGGCACAAGAAAGACAACTCACATTCCGTCTCGTTCCTCGACGGCCACGTGGAGTTTCGGCAGTTCAACACGCGCTATGTCGACGGACCGGGCTGGACGATCTGGGCTCATCGCCCCTGGAATCCGGCTTGGCAGGAATTCGAAGACGACTGAGCCAGACGGCTGCCCGCACCCGGTCGATCCAAGCGACTTCGTGTTCTTGCACCGCTCGTGCGAGATTCCGATCTCGCGGCGCTGTTGGCAGGATTCCGATCTTGCGGCGTTGCGGGAAGGGATTCCCGCTGGCGGGGATGCGAGAAGGGACTCTCGCACCAGCGACGCGGTCCAGCGCTCCGCACAAACGCCTACCTTCGCCCCTCCGGGGCTTGATCTGGTGCCGTTTGGTTTCCGGGGGCTGCGCCCCCGGCTACTGACCTGCGCCCCTCCGGGGCGGCACTATTCCCAGATCCTCCGACGTCAGCAATGACTCGAACACGAAGCCGGCTTCCTCGATGTTCGCCCGGCCGCCTTCCTGGCGGTCGATGACCACGACCAGCTTGTCGACCACCGCGCCGGCGTCGGTCAGGACCTTCATCGCCTCGATCGCCTGCCCGCCGGAGGTGCAGATGTCCTCGACGACCAGCACGCGCTCGCCCCGCTCGAGCCGGCCTTCTAGCAGCTTGCCGGTGCCGTAGCCGGCCTTCTTCGAGTTACGCACGATCACGAAGGGCTTGCCGGTCTCCAGTGACGTGGCGGCCGCCAGCGCGACAGCGCCAAGCTCGGCGCCGGCGATGCGGTCGATGCCGTCGTGCACGTACTCCGCGAAACGCCGACCCAGCTCGCGGAGCAGTTCGGGCTGCGTCTCGAACAGGTACTTGTCGAGGTAGTACTTGCTCTTTTTGCCGCTACGGAGCGTGAAGTCGCCTTCCAGATACGCGGCGTCCTTGAGGGCCTGGGCGAATTCGGCGTCGGTCATCTCGGTGTCCTCTGGATTTGATGCGGGACTGTCATTTTAGCGCACGCCAGGGGCACGCTCGGAGCGACGATTCTGGCGTCTGCGGCTGGCCGCGCGGGCCGAAGCCCGCGGCTCCTTCGGCGACTTGCCAGTCGCAACCATCACTTGGCTCAGCTTCTCGATTCCCTCATCGCCGAACTCGAGCACCAGCTCGAAGAGCGAGCCCATCGTCGCCAGGAAGCTGCGTAGCTCCTCGATTCGGCTTCTGAACACCTTGATGTTCTCCTGCTCATCGTCGCGGGCCTTGGCCCCGGCCGGCTCGATCAGATCGCAGCAATGGTCGATGGTGGCGATGATCGGCTCGACCTCGCGGCGTCGGCGTTCGCGCATAATGGTCTCGAACATGTGCCAGACGTCGGTGTCGGCCCGGAAGTATTCTTTGCGATCGCCGAGCTTGTGCACGCGCTCGATCAGACCCCAATCGACCAGCCCGCGGAGGTTCATGCTGGCGTTTCCGCGGGAGATCTTGAGCTGATCCATGATGTCGTCGGTGCAGAGCGACTGGCGCGTGACGAAGAGCAGGGCATGGATTTCGGCCATGGTGCGGTTGATGCCCCAATAGCCGCCCATCTCGCCCCAGCGGCGTACGAGCAGGTTCTTGGCTTCGTGAAGTGGTTCCGGCATGTTCACTATACTCCGAAGTTTCAGAATCGTCTAAAAGATTTATACTTCCAGGGCCCCGCCTTGGCAAGCAGCCGCTTGATTTTGCCCGGCCGGCGAGGATACTGACCTGCACAGACTAAGGGCCGGGGTTCGGATACGGCCGGTCGGCGCGGGGCGGCGTAGTAGAACAAACGCCGTGCACGCAAATCTCATGCCTGTTCCTGGAAACGCGGATAGCCTCTAAAGACCTTCACTGAAGGGAGTTTGAGAGAATGGATGCCAAGGCTCGGAACCTCATGCTGTGGGCAGGATTACCGCTACTTCTGCTGCTGGCGGGGTGCGGTAACTACAAGATCACGTTCGAGGTGGCGGACATAATCAACACGTGGAATGGGGACAACACGCGTGAGGAACTCTGTGTGGACATCCTGTGTCTGAGCAAGGACGACGTCAAGAATCACCCGGAGATCGTGAACGGCACCATGCGCGCCGACGAGTGGTTCAAGGCCCTCGACGAGGTGGACCACCGGATTGGCGACATCTCTCCGAAACGCATTTACGCCTTGCGGCGTGGCGGTGCCGGTGAAAGGCGAGATACGCTGTTGGACACGTCGCTGCTGTCGTTTGTGGACCGCGATGACGGTCTCCGCACGATCACCGTGAAAGTCCACCACCCGAAACACCTGAGCGGTGAGGCGGCGATTGTGATCTACGGACGCTTCGTTAGTCCCACGGGTATCGCGAAAGCGCCGCCGCTCGTGATCCAGCCGCCGGGTGCCAAGGACGACATCCTCATCAAGGTCGGCAAGAAAGGCATGAGTCTGGCGGGTCGGCGTTAGACGCGTTTGCGGGGTAATTTCTTCCCGGCCCGGTCTGCCATCCACGGTCTGCCACGGTAGAATGGCGGCGCGATTCGTATGCGTCGGCGCCGGTCGGGCCCGTGTCGACGGATAACAAAAGGCAGGATACCTGAGATGAAGTTTTGGCCTGAAGTTCACTGGTCGGAAGGCCAGTTTCTCCGACCGCATCATTTCCAGGCGGCCTTGCGCCAGGTAGAAACGCTCCGCGGCGCCATGCTGGAGGCGGCCCAACCTTACGGCTGGGGCTTCCTCTCGCTCGACCTGACGCAGGAGGCGATCGAGAACAACCTGATCGAGGTGCACGCCTGCGAGCTGCTGCTGCGCGATGGCACCTGGGTGAAGATCCCGGAAAACTGCAGCCTCGATCCGCGCGATTTCAAGAAACTCTTCGATCAAGCCTCCGGACCGCTGGACGTATACCTGGGCGTTCCCGAGCTCCAGGCCGTGCGCAGCAACGTCCAGAGCCCCGGCGAGCAGCTCGACGGCCGCAGCCCGCGCTACGCGATCGACCTTTCCGAACGTTACGACGAAAACACCGGCGAGAATCCGCAGGCGATCGAGGTCCGGCGCCTGCGCGGCGCAATCTTCCTCGGCGACGAGGATCGCACCGGCTTCGAGTGCGCGCGCCTGGGCCGGATCGAACGCTCGGCCGCCGGCCCCAAGCTGATCAAGAACACGGTTCCGCCCCTGTTGCGGATGAAAGCCTGGGACCCGCTGTGTGTTGGCGTGAACTCGCTCTGGAACGACATCCGGGCGCGGTGCGAGCAGCTCGGCGGCGACGCGGCCGAGCGGGCGCTCACCTTCGCGACCGGCAGCCCGGCCGATATCGAGCAACTGGCCAAGCTCCAGGCCTTGAACGAGTTGACGGTTCGTTTCGCGGCGTTGGCGGGCTCGCCCGAGCTGCACCCCCACAACTTGTACATGCTGTTGTGCGAGTCGATTGGCCGCGTGACGCTTTGGGACGATCTGCGGCGTCCACGCGAGTTGCCGCCCTACGACCATAACGACTGCGGCCCCGCCTTCGAGGAGCTGTTCCGCTACCTGCGGGTCCTGGTCAACGGGATGTTGCCGAAGGACTACATCGAGCGGCCCTTCGACCGGCGGGAGGACGGCTACGGGATCGAGTTGGACTACGAGTGGTTCACGCCCAACCACGAGATGTTCCTGGGCATTCGCTCGCAGTTGCAGCCCGACGACATCGTGACGCTGTTCCGCTCACTCAACTTCAAGCTGGCCTCGCCGCGCGACGCGCTGGAGGTTTACCGCCGCCGGTTGCCGGGGCTGGAGTTCAAGAGCGCCGGGACGGTTCCGAATTTGCCCAAGAGCGCGGATCAGCACTACTTCCGAATCTCGCGCACGCCGCCCTACTGGGAGCATTGTGAGACTGAGCGGGGCATCTTCATTGCACTTTCGCCGAATGACATGCCGAAGCTCGAACCGCTGAAGCTGTCGCTGTTCGTGGTCAAGCTCAAGGGCTGACCGGAGGTGAGACTTGTCGGTTTCGGTTTATGATCTCGCCGTTGAAATAGTACTATACCTGGTGGCGTTTCAACGCCGGGTGGAAGACGGCGAGGAAATCAACTACGAGAACACGCGGGCCGAGACGCTGACGCTGCTGAACGATCTCGACCAGCGCAGTCACACCGAGCCCGGTCTGTGGGACAACTGGACCAAGGCCCGCAGCCCGCTGGTCTACCTGATCGACGAGGTGATGATCCTCAACGCCAACTGGGCGCACCGCGATCAGTGGGCCGATGAGTGCCTCGAGGTGGCCCTGCTCGGGCACCCGGAGGCGCTCGGCGGCGAGAGCTTTTACAACGAGTGCGACGAGGCTCTGGGCGACCTGGAGCTGGCCGAGCGCCACGAGCGGCACGACTTCCAGGCCAAGTCCGAGATCGTGATGGCCTACTACGTGGCGTTGCAGACCGGGTTCAAGGGCAAGTACGCGCTCGATCTGGATGCCTGGCGTGAATATAAGGGTCACGTCTTCTCGAAGCTGCCGGCCTACGCCCAGACGCGCGCCAAAGAGCTCTTTCCCGAGGCCGACGATCACACGGTCCTGCTCGATCCAAACTATGAGCCGGTCATGCGGTTGTTATACGTACTTGCCGGGGCGATGGTGATCCTGGCAGTCTACCTGACGTCTACCTGGTTTTACTGGGGCGAAATGGTCGACAAACTGGAGACGGGGGCCCACAACGCGCACGTGCCGACTTCACAACAGGTCGAGGATGGGTAGCCGCGGGTTGTGTGGCGGATCGAATTTCCCTTCCTGACCGGAGGCCAAAGCCATGGCGATGAGCGCCAACGCCGTAATGATGAAGTTCTTCAAGCTCCCGCCGGCCATGCGCATGCTTCTGGCGCTGGCGGGGTTCGGCTCGCTGGCGACAATCGTGTTCATGCTCCTGCCCGCCCTGCGTACGCGCGAGGGCAAGATGTGGGTGCTGATCATCGGCGGGATCGGGCTGGTCCTGTTCCTGATGGTCTGGGGTATCCGCCGACTGTTCTTCAAGAAGAAGTCGTCCCAGCTTAACGACGCGCTCGACTCGCAGGGACCGACGCGCGGGGATATTGCCGAACAGGAGCAGATCTACCGCGAGAAGTTCCGGGCCAAACTGGCGGACCTCAAATCCAACGGGCTGAACGTCTACAAGCTCCCCTGGTTCGTGCTGATGGGTGAACCGGGCTGCGGCAAGACCGCCAGCCTGATCCACTCCGGGCTCGACTTCCCGCTCGGTAAGGACGAGGTGCCGGGCTTTGGCGGCACGCGCAACTACAACTGGTGGTTCACCAACGACGCAGTGATCCTCGACACCGCCGGCCGGATCGCCTTTCAGGAAGAGGGCACGACCGACAAGACCGAGTGGGAGTACTTCCTGAAATTGCTCAAGGCCAATCGTCCGCGCTGCCCGGTCAACGGGCTGGTGATCGCGGTGCCGGCCGACAAGCTGTTGCGTGACAATTCGGAAGAGCGCGCCCAGAAGGCCACGATCCTGCGCGAGCGATTGCGGCAGGTGCACCAGACGCTCGGCGTGCGCTTCCCGACCTTCGTGCTGGTCACCAAGGCGGACCTGCTCGGTGGATTCAGCGAGTTCTTCGAGGAAATCCGCGTCGACCTCCAGCAACGCAACCAGATGTGCGGCTGGTCACGGCCGGGCGAGTTCCAGGAGCCGTACGACCCCGCCACGTTCCCGGAAGCCTTCGATCAGGTGTACAATCGGCTGCGCGACTGGGGCATGCGTTATCTGCAGCGCAAGGCGACCGAAGACGAACTCGGGATGGTCGTGACCTTCCCCGAGTCGTTTCGGCAACTGCGCGGCGCGCTGCACGACTACGTTGCCACCATTTTCCAAAAGAGCCCGCTGCTCGAGCCGCCCTTCTTCCGGGGGTTCTACTTCACCTCGGCGGTGCAGGAAGGCGCGCCGATCTTCGACGTCTTCTCGCGCTCGAAGGCCGGGATCTCGGTCGCCGAGCGCCCCACCAGGGCGGTCGATTCGAAGGCGTTCTTCATCCACGATTTCTATGACGCCAAGGTGTTCCCCGAGCACGGACTGGTCTTCCGCAGCGCCAAACACGTTTCGCTCAACAAACGCATGCGCCGGGTGGTCTGGATCGGATCGGCGGCGATGATCCTGTTGATGGTCATGCTGTTCGGGTTCGGCCGCGGCGGCACGCGCGATCTGATCGACGCGCCGCGCGATGCGTGCGCCACGGCGACCGAAGCCATCGAGGAGGGCGGCGCCAAGTACGCGGAACTGGGCGCCAATCTCCGGCTCGCCAAGGCTCTGCGCGGGCATTACGAGGCCTACGGTGCTCCGTGGACCGGGCTATATGCCCGTTTACTCTTTGTGGGTGCCAATATCCACGTGCCGCAGGATGCCGTCGGGAAAATCCACGCCCGATTTGTGCTGGACTGCATCGTCCAGCCCATACTCACCGAGGCCGAGGACCGCTTCGCCGACGCCGAAATCGGCGGCGCCGCCGCGCAGCACGTCCGGGCGCGTTATCTGGCCGCCCTGCGCGTTTACACCAAATGGTATGGCGAGGTGGTCGGACAGCATGAGCTGACCGAGCTCGACACTCAGGAAGCGGTGGTGCGGCGGACCGAGTTCGAGGCCTTGCTGGGCTTCCTCGGACTGGGCGACGCGGATCTGCAGGATGCCGCCGACCAACTCGAGGCGGCGCTTGCCACGCTCTCGGTGGACTCCCGCTCGTTTGCGCGGGACATCCTGCGCGACGGCCTGGGCTTCGCAGCGCCGGGCCAGCCCGAGGCGCGGGCGACCGCGACGATCGTGGCGGCGATCAACCGCATCACCGATAGTTGGATGCCCTATACCCAGTTGTCGGCGGACAACACCAACCCGTTGGTCAAGTACTGGGCCGATTTTGCCAACCGGATCGGCGATTTGCGCGAGCGCTACGGCGAGACCCTCGCTCTGGCGGAGGGCTTCGATGACAGCGCGCAGTATGCGCAAACCGTCGCCCGTTTCCTGCAACTCACCGAGGGCGTTGAATACCTTGGAAACTCGGACTACACCACACCCGAGCCGGGCAGCATCCACGAAGCGTACTACAACCTGATGACGTTCCTGGGCAGCGCAAAGGTGCCCGAGACCCCCGAGCACCTCATCATCCGGCTGAGCGGCCTGCTGGGCATCTTCCAGTCGCAATGGGATCGCGAGTACGACGCGCTGCGCGACGCGCTGCAGAGCGGCGCGCCCGACCAGGAGGCCGACCCGCAGCTTGGCGCCTACCAGGCCCTCACCACGGGACAGGATAATCTGGCGGCAGCATTCGAGAACAGCCTGGCGCAGATCCGCGCGCGGCTGGATGTGCCCAAGGACGTGGAGCCGCTCACCTTCTATGTCGAGCAGAACCTGATCGAGATCGACGAGGTCATGCCGCCCGCAAGCCGGGCCGAGCCCGCCCGAATCTTGCTCACCAGGGACGTCTTTGGCCCCAGCGCGCAGGTGAAGGAGTACCTCATCGAGCTGCGAACCATGGTCGGTGGCGCCGACCAGGAGCTGAAGGACCTCGAGAATCTGGAGAAGTGGCCGGGCCTGCTCGAGCGGCTCGGCGCGGCCGAACCGGCCGGTCGACGCCTGAACATCTGGTTCACCGCCGTGGAGCGCGCCGGTGACGCCGACAGTGCCGCCCGGACAGACCTGATCAAGGTGAAATCGGGATTGAAGGATCACCTGTTCTGGCGACCGGTTGAGCTGTTCGAGCTGGCGGACCGGATGTGGACCGGTCGGCGGGCCAACAGCACGGAGTTCCTGCTGGCGCGCATGGCCGACAAGGCGTCCGCGACTCTGGCGATCGAGCACATGCCGGGTCTGGCACGCCTGATTCCGGGATTCGACCAGCCCGCGGCGCTACCTTTCGATCGCAACCGCTTCAACCTGGCGCAGGCCGCGCCGGTCGTGGCCGCGACGCCCGCCGAGCTGGAGCCGCCGGGCGAGGAGGAAGACGACGGTCGTCTGCGTCGCAGTCGCCGCCGGGCCGAGCCCGAGGCGGCAGCGGAGCAGCCGGGCGAGCGTCTCGAGCGTGAGCAGGAGTCGACGGCGCTGCTGTACGACTACCACACGCGCGACTTCCTGATCAGGGTCTTGCGGCAGTCCGAACGCGTGCAGCAGGCCTTGACCGATCATCCCGGGAGCCGCACGGTGCTCGCCCCGCTACGGCAGGCCGCTGACGCGTACGTCAACGCTTACTTCAACGACTGGTACGAGGTCTACGACGACTCGACCCGCCTGCTGGACGAGCGCACGCTGGCCTTTCTCGAGCAGTGTCGCGACGCCGCCCTTTCGTGGCCCGACTATGTCACGGCCTTTGGCCGCGACGAGAACGACTTCGCGACGGCGCTGGCGGATCGGATGGAGGCGTTGATCCACGAGGTGGTCATCTTCGACTACGATCTGGGCCGCAACGACATCGATGACGCCGTCTTCGATCTGATCAACGATCAACTGGCCGAGCTGGCCCGCCAGCGGCGTAGCATTCCGCATCTGCTGCGGGCGATGAACGAGAAACGCAACCTCCCCGGTCGCAACGAAGGCGATCCGGAAGTGGTTTACTCGCGCCAGGTGGTGGTGGCCTGGCAGGACTACGTTCGGGAAGTGCGCGACTTGGGAGCGCTGACCGAAGACAGCCCGCGATCGTCGGGCAAGCCACCCGGCCTCGAGCGGCTCGCCGAGCGAATCGTTTACAAGCAGGCGACCACGACGCAGTTTCCGCTGATAGCGCCGCTATTGGATATTGCCGACTATGGACAGCAATTGCTGGTCCACCACCTGGATGCCAAGCTGGCCGGGATGTTCGCAAGGTATTCGGGCGAGTATCCGCTGCTGCATCAGGAAGATGCCCTGGACGATACCGCGCTGCTGACCCGCGTCGGACAGCGCAAAACGATCGACCAGCAGGCCTTCGTCGATCTGCTCAGAGAGGTCGCAGCTTTCCAGGACAGCTACGGCGAGCTCTACGGTGGCGTGCAGCGGCAGGGCTCGCCCGCGCATCGCACGCTCTATCTTTGCGCCGCTTGGAACCGCTTCCTGTATGACGAGGTGGACGCGTTGCAGCGTGGCGAGTCGCCGCGGCCGCTCGACGTCTGGTTTGCGATGGTCCGTGATCCCTCCGGCATGGTTGGAAACGCCGGCCGGGTCTACAGCAAGCAGACGATCACGCTGCCGCTGTTGACCACCTACGGCACGCCTGCCAAAGCGATCGAGGTTGCCACCCGGGTGGGCGAGGGTATCAAGTCCGGCTCGGTCCAGGAAGCGATCGGCACCCAGGCGGCCCAGTACCGCTGGAGCCTGTTCGTGCCCAGCGGCGTAACCTACGACGTCATGACCGCGACCGTGTCCGACAAGCACCGCGACGCGCGCGAAGCGTATCCCGATCGGGCAGTGGGCTGGAATCTGCCCGGCAACCCCTGGTCGCTGCTGATGGCCATGGGCGCCCGCCACGACAACGACCTGAGCGATGGCTACTGGGGCATCCCGGTTCGGATGGAGACCGAAGTCGATCCGCTGGGATTCGTGATCGGACTGAAAATCGGCAGCCGCGAGCGGCCGTTCCCGGGCGTGATCCCACCGGTCGAAGACCCCGGTGCTCGTCCCAAAATGAGCCGGGCGATCGGCTACCTGACCAGCCCGCCGTAACGGGGCTCCTGTTGCGAGGCACAGTGTGAAATGGGTGTCGGTCGACTGATCGACAAACTGTTCGGCGTCGAGGGAGACCGGAACCAGACTCCGCTGCGCGCCTACGGAAAGCTGCCGATCTACGCCGAGTACCGCCGACTCGAGCTCGCCCCGGGCGCACCGACGGTATTCTCGCAGTGGATGGACGCGGGGCGGTTGTCGTGGGTTCGTTCGGCGGGGAAATCGGAGGCGGGCACGACCCGCGCCTCACGCATGTTGGTGGGTCTGCCGGACGCGAAGGAGGCGATCGTCGCCGGCGTGTGGGACAGTCGCGACAACCTGGGCCGCGTGTTCCCGTTCGCATTCTTCGTGGCTTGTCCGGCCCAGGCGCTGGGCGAGGACCCGATTGAGCGCTGGGTGGCCGCCAGTGCGATTCACCGCGTGTTCGATCAAGTCTACGCGCAACTGCCCGCACTCGGCTCGGGTGGCGATTTCTACCGCCGCCACCGGAAACAGATGATTACGCTGCGCCCCGAGAACCTGGACGAGCAGGTCCGCGCCGTGCGTCGGGACGCCGCCCGAATCATGGTCGAACCTTGGTTCAACGCGTTGGCCCTCGACGGCGAAGTGACCGCCGCCAACTGGTTCGCCGGGCTGCTTCGCCGCGGCGAACGATGGAAATCGCAGGCCTCCGGGCTGGCGGAGTTGGCAGTGAGCTGCCCGCTGGCACGGGGGATTCCCTACGGACCCCAAGTCGTGCTCTGGCTCGAATGGCTGGGCGGGCTGTTCAAGAAGATTGGCAAAACCCCCTGGGTGGTTGTCCCGCCGGAGGACGAGCGGGCCGCCCCCACCCTGAACCTGGTCATCCGAGACCTGCTCCCCGAAGACTACCAACTACTCACCACCGACGACCGCTCGTACAACTACGTTGAGAACTTGACATCGCCACCCACAGTCGAGGGCGGCGCGCCGCTCTCGTCCGACACGCCCACCGACTCCGTACTTACCTGGTTCAAGCAACACGCGCTCTAGAGCGGTTCCAATAATGGTCCGTTGCCTCGGGAGGGCGAGCCTCCCGGCGAGCCAAGGCTCAGCAGGAGCTTCGCCCTCCCGCGGAACGCCGGAGGGTTTCTGAATCCGCTCTAGCCCGGCGGCCTTCGGCCGCAACCGAAGGCAACGAGGCAACGAGGCAACGAGGCAACAAGGCAACGGGGCAGGGACCGACCGGTCAATGGGCAATGCTGCTTAGCGTGCGTCGGACGCGGATGAGCAGTTGGTGCGTGGCCACGCCGAGCGCGACGCCGCCCACGCAGTTGATTGCCGAGAATGCCGTGTGCGAGTCCTCCCACGACTGGTCGGTGGCGGCCCAATATCGAGTCAGAGTGATTACAACGGCCAGGAGGCTGAACGCCAGCACGCCCACGAAGGTCCCACGGGCGAACACCGCGAGCTGTTTGTTCGGGACGCGGCGCATCAGGCGTTCTACCCCTCGGAAGAACGCCCCCAAGGGCACGACGAACCAGAGCACGACCCCGATCTGCACGGCCACATTCCCGAAGTAAAGCGCGCACACTACGATGACGGCCAACACCAGGGCGGCCAGAAGCCCGAGGCGCAGCAACGTACGCCGGTTGCCAAAGCGCACCCAGTAGTACGCCGCCGTATGCCGCGTCGTTAGCAGTATCAGCCCGATGGTGGCGATGACCGGCGAGATTACCGCGCCGGCGAAGACGACATCGTAGGCCGGTGCGACGATCTCGGTCAGGCTCTGCGCCGACATAATCACCACCAGCAGTGCCAGCCCCATCAGTGCGCCCAGGATGGCGACGCCGTACTCGACCACCCGCGCCGCCTCGGCCAGCCCCCGGACCAGTGGGCGGTCGGCATGGATCAGGTAGTCGCCGTGCACCGAATCCGAGATGGGGTGCGTGCAGTTTGGGCAGCGATCCGCCACCAACCGGCCGCGCAGGTTATGCCCGCAGCGGATGCACAGCACGTCGGCCACGATGCGGTCATCCGAGTCGATCAGCAGTAAGGACGATGCCGGCTTGCGCTTGGACATGCCTGATCAGCCCTCACGGTCCAGTTCATCCGCCAGGATCTGCGGATAATTAGCCGCCCGCTCGGCCTCGGCCCGCGAGATTCGACCGGCCCGCGCCAGTTTGGCCAACGAACGCTCGAAAGTTACCATCCGTTGCTCCGGCTCGTCACGCGTGTGGGTTTGCAGCAGCGAGTAGATCTGCTCCGGTTTGACCTGCCGGATCAGGTTGGCGATCCCGAAAGTGTTGTTCAATATCTCCATCGCCACCACGCGCCCCGGCCCGTCGTCACGCTGCAGCAGCTTCTGGGAAATAATGTAACGCAGCGCGAGCGAGAGCTGGTTGGCCACCTCTTCCGTGCGGTGCGGCGGATACATATCCAGTATTCGCGTGATGGTCCCCGCGGCGTCGCGCGTGTGAATGCCGGAGAAAACCAGGTGCCCGGTCTCCGCCGCCGTCAGGGTCCAGGTGGCCGAGTCCTGGTCGGTCATTTCGCCCACGAAGATGACGTCGGGGTCTTCACGCAGGCAATCGCGCAAGCCACGTTCGTAGCTGGGCACGTCGCGGCCCACGGCCCGTTGCGAGATCAGCGAGATGTCGCTCTGGAGCTGATACTCGATCGGGTCCTCCAGCGTGATGATGTGGCAGGGCCGCGTCTTGGCGATGCGGTCGATCAGGGCGGCGATCGTGGTCGACTTGCCCGCGCCGGTCGTCCCGGTCAGCAAGACCAAGCCCTGGCCGAGCTTCACGATATCTTTCCAGACCCCGTTGGGAAAACCGACCCAGTCCACGTCCGGCGTGCGGACGTCCAGGGCCCGGATCGCCAGGGCCAGCCCGTTCCGATCGTAGAAACAGTTGACGCGGTAGCGCATCTCGTCGATCAGGTGAGAGGTGTTGACCGAACGGAGCTTCTTGAGCGTGGCCAACTGGGCGTCGTCCAGCAGCGTGCGCGCCAGAGCGGCGACGGCCTGGGCGTCGACCGGATAACCCTGCGTGATCTTGAGTTCGCCGTCCACGCGATAGGTTGGCGGCGCACCGGTCTTGATGTGCAGGTCGGTCACGCGGGCGACGCCGTGGCGCTTGAACGACGCCAGCAGCTCGCGCATCGAGACCTGCTTGGCATCGCTGACCGCGTAGACCTTTTCATCGAGCGAGACGTTTGTGCCCACGGTCGTTTCTCCCCGCAGTGCCAAGCCCGTCGGTACAATTGCTTCCGAGCAGTGCCGGCAGTATAAGCGACTCGCACGGGATAGGTCGAGTCGCGTAGCCCGGATAGGCACGCCTGCTCATCCCGAAGCCGGAGCTTCACGCAGGTGCGGCGGATACGACGAAGGGCGACGTGCGATCCGCGGACCGCGGCTACTTGCGCTGTTCGCGAGCCATCTCCACCAACATCTTCGAGTAGCTGAAGTAACGCCGGGGGCTGATCCGGCCCGCTTCCACCGCAGCGACGATCGCGCAGCCCTCTTCCTGCTGGTGGTGGCAGTCGTTGAAGTGGCAATTCTGCACGTGGGCGATGAACTCGACGAAGCAACCCTCCAGTTCACCAGGCGCCACCGACCAGAGGTCGAACTGGCGGATCCCCGGCGTGTCCACCACCCAGCCGCCGACATCGAGTGCCAGCAGCCGGGCGAGCGAGGTGACGTGGCGGCCTTTTTCGGTGTCGCTGCTGACTTCCTTCACCTTCAGGTTGAGCCCGGGCTGCAGTGCATTGATCAGTGAACTCTTGCCCACGCCGCTCTGGCCCGAAAGCACGGTCATGTGGCCGGTCAGCTCGCGGCGGAGCTCGTCGAGGCCGATCTGCTCGGTTGCACTGGTTCGCAGACAGGTGTACCCCAGCGCGCGGAACTCCTCGAACAGCTCGTCAGCCGACGGACGCCCAACGCACCCACTTTCCGCGCCCTCCGGTCCCGCCGGCTCCTGCTCGGTCTCAACCGCTTCCGGTTCCAGGTCACACTTGTTGAAGCAGATCACCGCCCGCAGATCGCCCCGCGCCGCCGCCACCAGGTAACGGTCAATCAGGTGTGGCTTGAGCGCGGGCCGCGCGAAGCTGGTGACGACCAGCAACTGATCGGCATTGGCGACTATGGCGTGCTCGCGTTTTCGCCGATCGCGACGCGAGAGCACCGTGGTCCGCTCGGCCACGCGCTCGATCACGCCGACCGCCTCGCCAGCTTGCATCTGTGAGCAATCGGAGAACCACACGCGATCACCCACCGTCACACTCGAACGCTGCGCGATTAACAGCGTGCGCAGCACGCGGCGAACGGTGCAGTCCCACGGGCGGCCCTGTTCATCGTTCACGCGGCAGATCAGTCCGTACACCGCGGTCACCACGGCGGACTGCCAGAGACCCTCGTTGATGATGGGCGCGTCATCTTCGTCTCGGATCACGGTGCGCTTGCGCGAAAGCTCCCCCTTGGCTCGCACCGATTCGCTCAGACGTTCGTCGACCAGCTTGTCCTGATCGGTCTGGTAGCGGCGCGTCCAGTCGTCCGACCGCCGGCGCTGCTGACGGTTCTGTCGGAAATCCACGCGTACCTTGCGAGCTTTGCGACGTTTCGGCGGCATGAGTCTATTCTACGCCCACGCCGCACAAACGAAACACGCCATGGGCATTCCAGGTCATTCCGGGTCCATGGCAGTTCTGGCGGGCGCTGTGTAAGCCGGGAAACGTAGCGTCCGCCCCCTGTGGCGGACGTAGAATGTGGAAATCTTTCGCCACCCGACGTCCGCCACGGGGGGCGGACGCTACAGGCCCCGCGCCGAAGCCCCCCGGACGCGTCATGCACCCGGTCATTCCGGCCGCATCCTCACGGGGGGGCCGGAATGACGAGCAGGCCCACGCGGCCTTCCGCCGTCGCTGCGTTGACACCGCCCGGCCCACCGCCAACACTGAGCGCATGTTGCACGTCCTGGGCTGGATTCTGGTCGCACACGGTGTGCTCGCGCTTTGGGCGGTCGTGTCCGTGCTGCGCAGCCGCAAAGAGCCCATGGCGATGCTGACCTGGATCTTCGCGGTCGTGACGCTTCCGTTTCTGGGGAGCCTGCTTTGCTGGCTGATGGAGTCCACGCGGATCCATCGCAAGGCCAGCCGTCGCCGCCACCGCGTCGCGCACCTCATGTCACGCCTGGGTCGCCGAGCCGCCGACCGCGCGCGCTCGGCCGAAGGCGGCTACGTGGCCGATCTGCCCGAGGAGCTGCGCACGGTCGAGCAGATGGGCCAACGCCTCTCGCAAATGCCGGCCACGTCCGGTAATGCGGTCCAGGTCTTCCAGGAAGCGGCTGCCACCTACCAGGCGCTCGAGGAAGCGCTACGCACCGCCGAGCGCCACATCCACCTGCAATACTACATTTGGCAGGCGGACGACACCGGCCGCCATTTCCGCGACTTGCTGATCGAGAAGGCTCGCCAAGGCGTCGAGTGTCGTCTGTTGCTCGACGCGGTCGGTTGCTGGCGGCTGACGCGGCGCTTCCTGCGCCCGCTGACCGAGGCCGGCTGTCAGGTGGCGTTCTTCATGCCGCTCTATCCGTCCCGACGCCGGCTCAGCCTGCACCTGCGCAACCACCGCAAGATCGTGGTGGTCGATGGCCGGACGGCGTTCGCCGGCAGCCAGAACGTGGGCGATGAGTACCTCGGTCGGCTCAAGAAGCTCTGCCCCTGGCAGGACACGCACATGCGGGTAACCGGGCCGGCGACGCTGTTCCTGCAGCAAACCTTCGCCGAGGACTGGTTCCTCGCCGCCCGAGAATCCCTGACCGCCGACGAGTACTTTCCCACGCCGCAGACTGTGGGGGACTCGACCGTCCAGATCCTGCCCACCGGCCCCGAGCGGGACATCAGCCCGCTCGGCCAGCTAATCTTTGCCGCGGCATCCGCTGCCCGTTCCAGCATCCGGATCGAGACGCCCTATTTCGTGCCCGACGCCGCCCTGCGAATGGTGCTGATTCACGCCTGCTATCGCGGCGTGCGGGTGCAACTGGTGCTCCCGACGCGCAGCAATCACCTCCTGGTGCTCTGGGCCGGGCGCAGCTTCTACTCCCAACTGCTCGACGCGGGGGTCGAGATCTACGAATACGACGCCGGCATGTTGCACTCCAAGATTGTGACCGTCGACGATCGCTGGTGCATGTTGGGCACTGCGAATATGGACGTCCGCAGTTTCCGCTTGAATTTCGAGGTGACGGCGCTGCTCTACGACCGCGGCATCACGCGGGAGCTTGCCGGGTCGATCGAACGCCACTGTGGCATGGCTCGGCGGATCACCCCCCGCGACGTGTGGCAACGCGGGCTGCCGGCCCAACTATTCGAGGGCGTCGCGCGGCTCTTCACACCCTTGCTTTAGAGCATTTTTCATCTGCAGGTAGCGGCCGACGCCCCTGTCGGCCGTAGGCGTTTCGATAATCCTACGTCCGGTACGGGGCCCGGACGCTACAGTTCTGTGAAGAATGCTCTAGCACCTTGTTCCACCTGGATTGACGGGTGCCATGCCCAAGCCGAAGGCGCGGGCGTGTTTCTCGACACCGGATCAGCGTGGCCGCGTTGCGCTTGGCGATGGCACCCAATCGCGCTCGCACCCGTCAATTCGACCGTGGCGGAGCCTAGCGCGGTTTCAATAATGATCGGTTGCCTCGGGAGGGCGAGCCTCCCGGCGAGCCAAGGCTCAGCAGGAGCTTCGCCCTCCCGCGGAACGCCGGAGGGTTTCTGAAACCGCTCTAGCTCAGCAGTGAAAGGACCGACTGCGGTTGCATGTTCGCGATCCGCAGGATGTTCATGGCCGACTGCACCAGGATTTGACTGCGGGTCAGGTTGCTGGTTTCCACGGCGAAGTCCGTATCACGGATGCTGGCTTCGGCGGCGGTGATGTTTTCGAGCGTGATGGCCAACGAGTTGCTGGTGGGCGTAAGCGTATCCTTCTGGAACGCGCCCAGCCGCCCCCGCAACTCAGAAACCTGCGTTTGTGCCGCCCGAATGATCCGCTGCGCGACCGTGAAGTTGCCGGAGTCGACCGCGTTGGTCTGGCCACTGCCCAGCGTGGACAGGTAGCCGACCGAGCCGTTCCCCAGGCTGCTGGAAGAGACGGCCGAGATTCCCAGGCTGGCCATCCCGTTGAGCGAGATGGTGGGCGCGATCATGAAGTCGGCCCCGCCACCCGTAATATAGAAGGTGGAACTTCCGGGTGTGGTCCCGAAGGTTGCGCTGAGGTCCAGATCGACCGCGAGCGTGTTCGAGCGCACTTTCGCATTGAGACCATCGGTGACCGCCGCCACCCCGTTGACGTTGACGGTCACGTCCTGGCCGTAGTCCTTCGTGGCGCCCGCGTCGCCTCCGGTGACCGTAAAGGTCCCCGCGAGTGCTTGTACGGTCACGAACTCACTCCCGCCGTATTCGGTGCTGTAGAACGCCAGCCCGGTGGCGGAAATCACCGAGGCGGAGACCCCGGTCAGACTGGACCCCTGGCTGACCGCGGTGGCCACGGTTGCGATGGCGGTTCCCGATGCGAACGCGAGCGTCTCGGTGCCCTTGCTTCCGGTGATCTCGATGGTCGTGGTGCCGGACCCGGTTGCGGCAGCTTCGTAGGTCAAGGTCGCGACCTGGGCCGCACCGGTTACCGTGACGTCGGCCGTTCGATACGCATTGTTCGCGATTCTGGCCGAATTGATCCGCACGTTGTCGAAGTCGGCCGCGTCGACCGCGGAGGTGTTGTAATCAAGCTCGCCGTTGAGCAGTTTGCGTCCGTTGAACTCGTTGGAGGTGGCGATGCGGTTGACCGAGTCGAGCACCGCGTCGATCTGCAACTGGTTGGCGTTCCGCTCGGCATCGCTCAGGCCGGCCTCGTTGGAGCTCTTGCCGACCAGTTCCTCGAGTTCGAGCAGCAGCTTGCTGACCTCGTCCAGGCCGCCTTCCGCCGACGCGATTACGTTCTCTGCCCGCGAGATGTTGTACCTGGCGGCGGCGATGGCGCGTTTCTCGGCCCGCAACCCTTCGGAGGCGATCAACCCAGCCGGATCGTCCTTGCCGCTGTTGATGCGCAGCCCGGTGCCGAGCCGCCGGAGCGACTGGCTGAGTTGGGTATCCTGGAAATTGAGGATGCGCGCGGCAACCATCGAAGGGATGTTGGTGTTGATGTTGATCATGGTCACGAGCCTCCAAAGGCAACCGTTGAGGTTTTGAACCCGCGCCCGGAACTAGCCCCGCGGCAGGTGATTGCGAAGTAGGCGGTTCCTGCAGCCGACTGCGGTTCTCCTCAAGCGAGAAGTGCATCGTCGCGGACAAAGCGGGGCTTTAATTGGCAGGGGTGTCAACGGCCCGATTTGGCCCGGCGCGGCCCGGCGAAACACGCTGGCGGCAGCGTCTTTGCCGGGCCGGCCGGTTGGGCGGCTTTTTATGGGGC
>SDBT01007061.1_pt1 | contig 18533 bp, 23 predicted proteins | sample 2277101 | NCBI WGS metagenome assembly SDBT01 (sample SAMN10404973, study PRJNA504765) | marine sediment metagenome | isolation source: marine sediment core GS10_PC15, 103 cmbsf | place: Arctic Ocean: Southern Knipovich Ridge | collected 2010
ATCAGCGATCAATGGCGTGTTGGCCTTAAACAATACAAGGGAATTATCAAACAGCCCTTAAAGCAAATACTTGATGGAGCGGGGCTATTAGAGAGTTATCCCAAAAGAAGAAATCAGCAGCGAGATTTTACGAAAAAAATCTTATCAGACCTTGAGTGGTTACGAGAACAAAAAGACCTTTGGATTGATAGCGTTAAAGTGAAAACTATCGACCGGCCAGAACTTGACCCCATGATAGTTATTACCATGTCAGACAATCATCCCCTGCGGGGTAGTATGACGAAATTAATTGAAGCCGGGAAGGATACGGAAAAGACATAAAAACGTGTGTCATCTTTGGTAAAAACAGGGGTATTTAGGATAAATACTATTTCATTTCAAGAGGTTAGCTCAATGTGTGTCATCTTTGGTAAAATGTGTGTCATCTTTGGTAAGAAACAGCCCAAATGTGTGTCATCTTTGGTAAAAACCACTTGTAAACCCTTGAGTTATAGAGGGATTTTTTTGTCTAAAGATATATTAAAGATATATCTAAGTAGAGAGACCGCCTTTCCCTTGCGGGCGGCGGCACTCTTTTTTCTTTTTAGAACCTTTCTTCAAAACCTTGTAGTTAGGAGTTAAGACCATGACAACTGAAGCGCAATATTTAGATTTTTATAAACAGCACGTTTCCGACCTGACAGAGAAATATGGTCGATACATGGGCTGGTGTCCCTTCCATGCGGACAGCGACAGCAAACTCAAGGGCTTTTCTTTGGACCCGGAAACCGGATTGTGGAACTGTTTTTCAGGATGCGGGGCGGGGAACGCCATAACCTTTTGTCAGAAAAAGGGAATGGATATTTCAAAGGCACCGGACTATGACCCGAACTTCAACCGCTATTCATACGGTCAGGGCGTTTACAGGAAAAAGCCAAGTAAGAAATTGAGAGAGCGGGGCCAGACTGATAAATGGATAGGAACGGTGGGGGGACTGGATGGCGTGAAGCCTTATAATCATTTAGACATTGATCGGGCCAGGGGGTGGGGCCGGACTCTTTGGATATGTGAAGGGGAAAAAGACACCCTTTCCATAACGGAAGCCGGGGGGCTGGCAATCGGGATACCATCGGCCACTAACGATAAGGTGCTTGATACGGTCTCTCTCTGGGGTATCCCTGATGTCATTATCGCTTGTGATAACGATGAGGCCGGGCAGAAAGCGACTGCTCGAATATTGGACCGCTTTCCGTGGGCCTTGTGGGTAGTATGGCCGGAAGATAAGTCAGAGCATTTTGATGTTACCGACCTGAAAGAAGAGGACCCGAACGACTTTATAAAAACCTTGCGGATCTGGGCCGTTAATTCAGATCCGTATGAAAATTTATACGACACGCTTTCGGCCAAATTTGAGCGAGACATGAAGCGGGACCCGGACGCACTACTAGGTCCTACTCTTAAAAAGTTTTCTTCTCTGGCTAAAAATATTGACGGGGTACAGCCGGGTTTTTATGTGATCGGGGCTGAAACCAGTTTTGGTAAAACTTCTTTTCTTTGTAACCTTACCCTGGACCTACTAGATTCAAACCCGGACTTGACCGGACTTTATTTCACCCTGGACGATAGCCGGGATGTGATCTTAAACAGGCTCTTGAGTATCAGGACCGGAATTCCCATAAATCAGGTGCAGAAATTAAAGGGGCTGCACGGGAGCGTGAGGCACAAGCCGATGATTGAGGATGGATATAATTATCTTATGGGTCTGGCTGACCGGGGCCGCTTGTTTATTAGAGACGCTTCTGAGATTGAGGGTGTCTCCGGCCTGGAAATAGAAATTAAAAGGCGGATGAATAAAAAACTTTTTGTGGTGGTGGATGCACTTTATAATCTGGATGTGGATCTTGAGGCAGACCAGCGCAGGGAAAACATTGAACGGGCCAACACGCTAAAGGCCCTGTCAACCACTTATGATATTCCCATTCTTTGTACTGGTGAATTGAGAAAACGGGACCGGAGCCAGAATCAAGACAAGGCACCAACTATTCACGACCTCATGGAAACCGGGAAGTTTGCCTATAACGCTAATCTGGTTCTCTTGCTCTATCCCCAAAAAATGGAGGACTACGACAACGAGGATATAGAAAAACCACTTTTTTATATGAAGTATGCGAAAAACAAACTCAGCCATTATCGGGGCCGGGACAGGCTGGAGTTCGAGCGAACGACTAGCCGGTTAACCGAAGTGAGGTCGGAATGATTATCAGCTTAGTAAACCAAAAGGGCGGGGTAGGAAAGACCACGATGGCGATAAATCTGGCCGCTGGACTAGCCGGCCAGGGCCATAAGGTTTTACTTATCGACGCTGACCCGCAGGGATCGGTTTTACAGTGGGCCAGTATCACAGAGGATAAGCCTTTCGAGGTTCTTCATATACCGGAGTCAAATATTCACACCCGGATAAGTGAATTAAGCCGGGGATACAGATACGTGGTGATCGACAGTCCACCGGCCACGGAACTCATTACTAAGTCCGTTCTGGTCAGTTCAAATCTTACCATTGTGCCGGTTGGACCTTCCCCGTTGGATATATGGTCAAGTAAAGAAACCCTTTCTTTAATTCGTCTAGCCAGGGCTTCTAGTCGGAAACTCAGGGTCAAACTTTTAATCAGTAAAAAAATAGTGGGGACCCGAATCGGCGGTGAGGCCAGAGAAGCATTGGCAGAGTGGAAAATGAGTATTTTTAAGACCGAGATTTGCCAGCGTATAGGATATGTGGAAAGTCTTATAGTTGGAAGATCGATCATTGAATATCAGCGACACAGTGAGGCCGCAAACGAAATACAAAGTCTTTGCCGGGAGATTACCGGGAAGCAATAGGAGAAAAACGATATGGTGCGAGAAAAGAGAAAATTAGAGGATTCTGCGAAAGACCCTTCGGCTAAAGACCTGGATGAATTTGTGGGGAAGAGGCAGAAGAGAGACACAAGCCAGGACGTAAGACAAACCTTTTATATTTTCAAGGCGCAGATATTGGCCTTGGACCGCATACGAGCGAAACGCCTTGAGGCCGGGGCCGGTTTCGGTGAGGTAGACAGGTCTAGTCTAGCCAGGGAAGCTATCGACTTATTGATAAAACGTGAAGGTGTCTAAACGCATTAGTGATAAAGTGACTTGTGTTTAATATCAGGGAAGTCTATAAAACCCTGTTAGGGCGTGATCCGTTTGGCCTCAAGGTAGAGGCTACCATTGACAAGATAAGGGACCGTAAGGGGCGGCTGGTTAACCTTACGGGTCTGTCTCAATGGTTTGCTAAACAACGCCAGGATGAAATTAATCAAATTGAGGACTTTATAGCTATTCATGGTGTCACCCTATTACCGCCCGGCCCAAAGCCACGATACAGGCCACGGTTAAAACCAAAAACTCTCAACCAAAATCTTGCGTTATCCGGGATTGAGGACGGGTTTTCGATAGAACGATGGGGATCTAAGGGTATGGCCGATACCACTTCTAATATCTTGAAAATGTTTTACCGGGAGCATTTAAGTCAGGTTACTATCGCCAGGGAGCTTGATTGTTCGAGGGCCAATGTTTCCAAAACTTTGAACAGACACAGGGCCAGGATGAACGAAGTTTTAAGGGGCCTTGATCTTACTGATCGACAACGGGATATAGCGAACCGCTTTTTCATCAAGGGCCAGTTGCAGACGGTTATTGCCTCTGACCTGGGGATTACTCAGCCAGCCGTGAGTGATGTCATTACTCGTATAAACAAGAGAATTTTGTCAACCATTTCCGACAAACCTCAGAAAACCCTAAAGAAATACTTCTCATAATTACAGTATCTTGTCGAAAAAAAGCTAATTATTTTCTCTATGAGGTACTTATATGGACGCTATAAGTAGGATGATTATATACATTGAGGGAATATGACAGCACCATAATATAACTTTAAAGCACTGATCTTCGAGGCCGGGCCGGGTCTGAAAAGTCAGCAAGTATTCACCGGGCAAATGTAGGTAATCCCCTATGTTTGCCTTTTTTTATTTGGAGATTCGGGAATGTCAGACGAGAAAGTGAAGTCTAAGAAATTAACATGGGAACAACGAAGTAGAATAGCGGTGGGTTATTCAATAAGTAATGGGCCGATGCGTGTTGTCACTCTTGCGGAAGAAAAACAAGAAACCGGAGATTCAGGCCGGGGGAATGTAGGTCCCACAACGAAAAGTGGTGGGGATTAATTAATGCCAAGATTTATAGAACAAGGAACTTGGACGGACGGTAACGGTGTTGTGGTTGATGAAGGTACTTGTACGGTTTACTTGGCTGGACTTGACACCCTGGCTACGATATATGCCGCTGAAACCGGGAGCGCGGCTTCGGGCAGCACGGTTGAGTCTGACGAACATGGTCATTTCGAGTTTTGGGTAAGTGCGGCTGATTATGGTTTGGGCCAAAGATTCAAATATACCCTTTCTAAAACTAGTTATACATCTAAGGATTGGGATGATATTCAAATATTCCCTACAACGGTTGACGCTTCGCATTGGGATTCGTTTGCCGAAGCAGTAACAGCCATAAGTACATCTGAAATTACTGTTAAGATTACGAATTCACAATCTATTTCCGCCAACACTACCCTACCAAGTACTTTTTACGTGAGTGTAGAGGGAGCCGGGGAATTCAATGTTGCTTCTGGTAAAACTCTTACTTTTAACAGTCCCGAACATATTGATGCTAGTCCAAATCAGAAAATATTTACAGGTTCGGGTACTGTCGCTTTCACCAACGGCGGTACGGTTTTCCCCAATCAGTGGACTAAAAACGCCACACCAAACACAACTGACATGGGGACGGCCATGCAAGCGGCCCTTGATTCTATTCCTCGGGGAACAGTTGAATTATTGGCTGAGGGATATTTAAGCAGCACAACTTTGACTTGGCCACTCATATCCGGGACTACGTTACGGCATATCGTGTTCAAGGGTCAAAGTGAATCCAATGCTTTTGCTAGCGCTGGAAGTACGGCTCCGGGAAATACTTATATTAACTATACAGGTTCGGGAACCCTTTTTGACTTACGCTCCGGTACGGATGCCAATAATAAATTCGATGGCTCGATTAGGAACATGACGCTGTATGGTCCTAGTGCTGGTGGGTCCACTATCGGAATAGACGCATATCAGGTTAGTAAGGCCAGTTTTAATACTCTTAATATAATGGCCTTTGGAACTGGCTTTGAGTTGAATTACCATGCTTATTTCTCTGAATTCTATCGGGTTTGGCTTCGCAGTAATGGTATAGGCTTTGACCACGTTGGCGGATTAATGAATAAAACCCCGTTTGTAGAATGTATGTTTAGTTTATCAACCAATGAAGGTTATAGACGAAATATGCAAGCCAGCGACACCATTATGTTTAGGGATTGCTATTTAACGGGTAATGGGAGTTATGGTGCGTCAGTTTTAGGATATTTCTATAATCTCAAGTTTGATGGGTGTTATTTTGAAAACAATACTACTGCCGACCTTTTTGCTGCATCTGATCCCTGGAAAAATTCAACAGTAATGCTCATTAATAATGAATTTGATGTGTCAGGAGATAGATATGCGGTCAAACTAAGCGAGATTGGAAATTTGATATCAATCGGGAATACATATAACGGATACGATTCTGGAGGGGGTTACATTGCAGATATTCCAGTATTCACGAAAGTTGTGACTATCGGGGACTCTAATAATACTCTAGTTCCTTTTGCGGTGCCAGGTATTGATGTTTTTTCGCTAGGAGACACGATAGAACCAGGGCTAAGTTTCAATTACAGATTGCCTAAATACAAACTTTCCAACCACGACGGTAATGTAATATTTGATTCATCGGCTAAAGTACCAGGAGACGCAACGTCTTACGTGGTAGGGGTTCCCGGTGCATCGGCCCTTGTAGACGATTTAGATAGCTATACCGCTACCACCACAGCCGCTTCTACAACGATTACCATAACTGCTGGAAGTATTTATCAATTAGTTCCGGGTTCGTACATTAAGTTAGCCACAGAGACGTTTGAAGGCGATGATTACGCCCAAATACTCAAAAACACGGCTGGTAGTTCTACATTAACACTTGATAAAACCGCTGATAACGGCGTCACCGCACAAGCACTCACTTATAAATACGCGAATATTTTTCCTCAAGGGGTAACGGGATTATACTTAGCGAAAGACACAACTTCCGATAATGATGCTTTCTATACTACCAATTTAACGGCTACTGACTATGTCGAAACAGGCAAGGCCTATGTATTTGTCGAGGGGAAGACGCAGTATAGCGGGGAGGTAATGTTTACGGTGGCGGGTGGCGTAGCGGAAACGGTATTAACTGGTGGTGGTGCTGACTTTGAAGTAGCAACGGGAGTCTTAACTGGTACTACTGGAAATGATACCAAAGTAACATTGTCCGCACATACTAACGGCAGACTTTACGTGGAAAATCGAAGCGGGGACCCGCAGACTATTTCACTCAAAATAGTAGACGGAATATAATATGAACGGCTTAACAAAAGAAGCATATTAAGGGGAGAAATTAGATGAGTAATTTACAGTTTTACAAGCTCAAACAAGTGAGTGAACTTCTAGGCATTGGTATCCGAACTCTCAGGAAATATATTAACGCCGGGGATCTGAAAGCCAAGAAGATTGGTAGAAACTATTTCGTGACCGGGGATAATTTAGTGGCTTTTATGAAGGTTGAAGAATGAAAAACGGTAAACCCCTGTCCCCTGCCATTGTAGAAAGCATAACTCAACTAACGGCTTCCGGGCGTACTCAGCAAGAGATTGCTGCCATGCTGGACGTTTCCCGAACTAGTGTTCAAAGATATGGGGCTGATCCTGAAATAAGGGCTAAGATTGAGGGTATTCAAGCTGGCATGGCCGGGGAACTGCTTGACCAAATAATTGAAATGGATCAGGCTATTATTGATACTGCTCAAGAGTTTATTCAGGGTCAGATGGCCGAGAATGGCAAGAGGGTGAAAAAGGCCAGACCCAAGGAATATGAAAATGCTCCAGTGTTAATGAGTCTTTATCATAAATTAAGTAAGGGCATTAGGCGAAGCCTTGGAATAGAACCAGGGCCGGGGCAGAATATTTTCATTGAAAATCTTTACGCAAACAAAGGCCGGGTCATAGCTCCCGGTGTTCTGGCCCTGATATCAGGTGCCTTTATCGCTTCTACTGACAACGAGAATGAAGAAGCCATTATTGAAGGTGAATATAGTATCATTGAATAAGACCACGGGGCCGGGACGGTAAGACATGGCCACGCCTAAAGAACGGCCAGCGTGAGCGGTTTGAAAGGGAATTGAAGAGGGGCCGCGACCTGGATTATTTCGCGCTGGTTTGTGAGTGTGACCTTACCTCTCTTTCTATTGGTGAATACCGCAGCCAGATGAAACCACGGGCTGTCATTCAATCCCTTATGGCTTTCAGTGTGCGCTACCGGCTGCCCATCTTCTTTTGTCCAGACCGGGAGTATGCGGCCAGGGTAATTGAATCTCTCCTGACCAAATACGCAGCAGAGCTTGAACGGCGGCTGAAGGCGGTTGCGTGAAGGGCCAATGAGCTTTGGACGGCCAGGGAGAAGTTGAAAGCTCAAGGAGCGAGAACGGACTTAACTTCTGAACAAAAGTTCAGAGGTTGGGGCCAATATTGTGAAGATGTCGGAGTTGCCCAACAGACCGCTAATCGCTGGCTGAATCAGTGGTTTCCCGAATTTTTCACCCCTGAAAACGTCTTTCTGTCCCTGCCCTATCCTCATGGGAGCGTGGGAAAAGGGGAAGGTGATTGGCGAATTTACCCCCCTATATTCGCCAAGCTGGCGAGAGCTTGAAAGGGAAACGGAGCGCAACCAGCTAGGGTTTCTCAACCTAATTGAAAACCCTTCCCTGTCAAGTCCACAAGCTATTGATATAGTGTCTCAATTACGATTAATGTAGACAATCAACATTTACCACGTTATAGTTGTAATGTTGGATAGTGATGAAATTAGCAAAACCAGTAAATAATTTTGAGATGTCCCAAGCCGCAAGGCCGGAACCGCCTCTAATCGGTATCACCGTCTCAAATTGCACAACAGAAGTCCTTGATTGTTTAACCGCAGTCAGGGACTTTTTTTATTCTGGTAGATTAAGGAACTACCCCGTGGACTGATGCTTTTTTTATTTAACTTTTCAACTTATTTGGTGGGTGAAAACTTAGAGGCGACCTTCCCGAACTTGGAAGATTCAGCGTATCGGGAACATAGGGGTCATAAAATACGTCCCAACCTTTTTATCCGGCCTGAAGTCTTATGGTTAAAGACAGGTCGAAAATCGGCTAAGTGGGGAAACTCATTATGAGCCAGGGCAGGGTGAAGCCTTAATTTACCGGGAGCAGTTTTGGGGAGTCTGCGGTTGATCTTCTGACCTTACTAATAACCAAGTAGTTTATCAAATCTTAAAAGCAACTGAGGAAGGGGGGACAAGAAACCGCCTCTAAAATGACAGGTATGATAGAACGCAGGACGGTTTTTTCACCGTCTTTTTTTATTCCTTTTTCCTTGACTCTCTCCGCTAGTGTGCTATTCTGAAGGTAAGCATAAAATCTGTAACCGGGAGGTCCCCCGTGAAGGGCCATTGTAATTTAGCCATAATTGAATCTGCCGACACACCGGGATACCGTGAGGCCCCGGACGACTGTTACAGGTCGTTTGCTTGTGTCGGCACTTTTGTTTATGGAGGCTGGGACATGGAAGAGAAAAAAGGAACAACCGGGCCGGGGTGTGTCAATAAGGAAACCAAAGACAAAGGCGCACAGATTTTAAGCGATTGCGCTCAAGCACAATGTAAGGCCGCCTTTATGGAAGTGGCGTGTGCGGGATTTGCGGGGTCTGATTGCACTGAAGAAACCTTGAGTCAACCTGATATGTTTCAAGGAATGGAGTATACCTTGCATGATATCGCGGAGGTACTTGAAACGGCCAGGAATTACATTGACGAACTCGAACTCAAACTGACGCAAGCCAACCGGGTCATTTTCGAGAAAGCGGAAACCATGAACATTAATACCGTCCTTTCGGATGAAACCGGGACAGGGGAAGATACGGACGGCCCGGATGAAACCTGGGCGCGAGGGGAAGAGAAGGAGAGATTTGAAACGGGGCTAAAGGAGCTAACGGCGGATTTTCAGGCAGACGGCGAAAGGTTGCTTGAGGCTGACCCGAAAGAATTTAATCGGGGCATCATCGAAAGGACAGCCTTTCTTTTTCAGCAAATGCTTGAAACGGGCGTGGATTGGAATGCCGAGCAAAGGGAGGTTATGTTTAGGGTTGTGGCTAAGAAATTCAAACAGCAAGACAAGGACCTCAAGCTTGCCAATGAGAACTTTACGGCCATTGGGGAGAGTATAACAAACCTTGAACAAGTTTTATTCATAGTAACTGACCTTGTTATGCCGCGTATAACGGGGAAACCTATAAATCGTGAAGGATTTGCCGGACTGCTGAATATTGCTAACGTACAAGATTCCTACACTCAACTGGAAGAGCTTTTAAGGGCCAAAGGTGAACTAGGCCCTGACATTGAAGCATCTGAAGAGGAAACCGAAACCCCGGACTCCGAAGAATCCGGCCAGGACGAAAACGGGGAAGAGGTCGAGGCCGGGATTGAGGGTGCCGCATGAGTGAGAAATTTCCCTTTAAAGATGCGGCAAAGAGATTAAAGCAGGCGGGGGCCATATTTTGGGACCTTCCCGATGCTCAGGACGCTGTAAGAAGATATCTACCTGTCATTTTTTTAGACGAACTTACAGCCAGACATCCGGAGATATGGGGAGTGACTGTGTCATATTCAGGGCCCTGCTCAATATGTGACCAACCGTTTATTAATGGTGTGTGGGCCTTGGCTATGAAGGACGGTACTCTGTATCATTTCCATTGCTTCATGAAAGAATATGAAAGTGAAGCCCTGTCTGAGATAGAACTGCTTTTAAATGGGGAAGCATTATGACTGAGAAACAGAATCAAAAAGGCCGGGAGCGTAGGAAACCAAAAACAGACAAACAGATTCTTAAGGAATTTAACGCAACCATAGAAAAACTTTTAAAGGCCGGTGAGGAAGAATTTCGGATCGGTATGGTAGCCCACCTTCAATGCGTGATGGAAACTTTTTTCATGGCCGTAAAGGGGTGTGTTGATTTTAGCTCTCAATCAAGAAAAGATATCGACGCCGCGATCAAGGCCAATAACAAGGACTTCGCTATTGCCGAAAAGAACTTTAAGACAGTAGGTGGACGGTTAGATGTTCTTGAAGAATCTATGATTGTGCTTTTAAATTACACAATCCCCGACCTTCAGGGCCGGAAAATGCCGGTAAAGTCTAAACGCTTTTTCTGTAAGCTGTTAGGTGTTGACTATACCCATTTTACGGAGAAACTCAGGAAGGCCATTAGTCTGTTAGAGGCTTAACCTTCAACCTAACCAATAACCGGGCCGGGGGAAAATCAATCCCCCGGTCTACCAAAGAAAGTAGAAAGGAAAATAAGATGAAAGAAGAGAAATGGTTTTGTGATGGATGCAAAAAGGAAATGACGGACGAAATGCCGGAAGTTGAGTTACACGGGCCGATGCCAGCATCATCTTTTCACGCTGAAGCGGTGCTTGATAATCAGGAATTCTGTAAAGCGTGTACCGCTCGAATACAAGGATTAATATTGCAAATACAGGCAGAGCAACCGGATGAAATACCAGTTTGTTCTTTCTGTGACAAGCCCCTGAACGAAGTCGAAAAGATGATTGCTAGCCCGTGTAGTCCATCGTCTCATATCTGCAATAAGTGTATTCAAGAATGTGGTAATTTTATTTCAGGTCTCAGCCACGGAACTGTCGCAACTATTTTTTAGAAAATAAATAGGGCAGGCCGGGGAAGCAATCGGGTTTCTCCGGCCCACTAGCGAAAAAACAATGCACACTAGATTCTTACCGAAAGCAATTTACTTGAAGCCGGAAATTAAAATACCGCTTCAGGAGAGGGTTCACAGAAGAACGAGTGATTGGGCCAAAGGGCAGAAAGAACGGATGCTCAAGGTATATCCTTGTTGTGTCTGGTGTGGGGGCTGGCTAGGATTCAAGTTACCGCTTGAAGTTATGCACAACTGGCCTTGTCAGCCAACGGTAGAACATATCATATCTCTGTCCAGGGGCGGCACAAATGATCAGGACAATCTAGCTCTATCCCATCGGGACTGCAACTATAAAGAAGCCACAAGAGAAAACAGCCCATAAAGGGGTGATTGTTAATGTCAAAAAGAAGAAAATGGGCCTGGACTACCTTACAAAAAAATCGGGCCGACAAGGTAATGGAAATTGTCGAGGGCCTTCAAGAGTATTGGCCGCTCACTCTCAGGCAAATTTATTACCAGTTGGTGGCGCAGGGGCATATTAAAAACAATAGAAGTCAGTACAATATGTTATCCAAGCTGGTTAAGTGGATGCGAATTGACGACATTTTACCGTGGGAAGTTTTGGAAGATAGAACCCGGAGAGTAACCGACAAACGGGGATTTGAAAGTCTGGAAGAATTCATTGATCAAGAGTGTGAGTATTTCCTAACGGGATACGCTCGTTGTCTTGTGCAAGATCAGGATAAGTATATTGAGGTCTGGACAGAAAAAGACGCCTTGATGAGAATATTTGAAAACGTGGTCCATCCCTATTGCATGAGGGCCGTTGTTTGTAGGGGATATCAGAGTATCACCTTTCTGGCAGATTTTTATAATCGGGCGGCAGAGGCTTTATCTAAAGGACAAGTCCCTATCATTCTTTATTTTGGAGATTTAGATCCTTCCGGTGTTCAAATGTTTGAGGCTACCATAGAAACCCTAGAAGAAGAAATGGGGCTTCCCGGTGTCGAGTACAAACGGATTGGACTTACCCTTGAACAGATTAATCAATACCAATTACCCCGCGATCCAACGGCGGCCAAAAAAAGCGATCCAAGATATAGGCGATATGCAAATCAATATGGTGATTTAGCGGTAGAATTAGACGCACTCCACCCTGCCGACCTGGAAGGAATGATCGGGGCCGCAATTCAGAACGAACTTAATATGAAAGATTTTAACGATCAGGAAGTCCGGGAAATGGTTGACCATGAACGCTTGAAAAGATTCAGAAAGGAAATTACCGAATTTATACAAAAGAAAGTTGGAGAAGTGTTTGACTAGTAAAACATTCCCGGAATTGATATTTGTCGAGTCCGGCCTGTTCAATTTGTACCCCGTGGCCACTAGTGAAATATACAGCCAGAACTAGCCAGGTCAATCCCTGTCAAGAGTCCGGGAAATAGCCTATCCCCTTGTATGCCTTTCCCTTTGAAAGTCCGTTAGAAGCAATCCTGGGGCGTTTTTCACTTTCCGGGACCTCTGAATTATCAATATTCCCGTTTTCGGCTATTCTGGCCGGTCTCAGCCGATTAGCCGCGCGGATCGGCAAAACTAAGTCCTGGATGCTCTCAATAGGTTCAATTATCTTTGAGTCCTGATTTTCCCGTAGGTGGCCGAATCCTTTGTTGCTGCGTAGCAACAATTTGAAATTACCAGACGCCTGGTAAATGTTGAGTCAACTCAACAATCTGAAATTAAGGAATGTTCCTTAAATGTCAGGACGTACTGACAATCTGAATTCTCACGTTGATGTGAACTTTGTATATGTATACAAGATTTGTCCTGGGTATACCGCTTTGAAACTTGATTTCCCTTTCTTTTTGGGTTCAGGTGAACCCACCCTTCCCCTTCCCCGAACTTGAAAAGACGGCCAGAGGGCAGCCCGAAATATACAGCCAGAACTAGCCAGGTCAATCCCTGTCAAGAATCATGGACATACCCCATACCCTTCCTATTCATTTCATGTCAAACGTCGCTTAGAACGGCGCACAGGCGTTTTTTATTTCAGGGAATCAGCCGGATGGCCACGAATCACAAAATATAGCCGATATTTGAAATTTGCCGCCAGCGGCAAGGTTCGTCCATAAGAAGCCAAGTGTACCGGAAAACCGGAACACCGCTTCACGATCTCCAGCGCGAAATGGGATTCTTTCTTGGTAATGCCAGAGGGTAGTTCTTTTCTCTTCATGGTTCCCTTGCCGGAACTATGATAATCCGGTATCACCGCCAACATTTCCCCGAGCTTGGCTTCAGCGTCAAGTAAGACTTCAGCGCCAGGATACACCAAGGCAACTTTAAGATACTTGTTGAGATCGAAACTCAATAGGTCCGGCACGGCCATAAAAAGGGGGCTGACCTTTGTATTGACCTTACCTTAGAAACCTCTTAGAACGCAATCTGAGACGTTTTATTTTAGGGAAATCGACCAGAAGTATACCTTAAAGCATACTGAAGCTATATTAAAGAAATACTGATACCGTCATAATAGGACTTGACAATCAATACAAAAGTATTATACTTATAGTTAGAACGAAATAGCGACAAGGCGACAAAGAGTCAAACCCGAAAAGCGAAACAGAAAAATGCTACCATCTGGCTTGTTATTAATTAATTTCTAACTGATTCAATCAGAAAGGAAATGATAATGACTAAACGGGAAATGGCGCAAGAAGCACTGGTAAGAGCAAGATCAAGTTTGAGTCTAAGTAACTATCCGACCATCTTTGAGGGTTTCAAGGCCAAAGGCATACCAGAGGATGAAATCAAACCACGGGATAACGTATTGACTTATCAGGCATGGTTGGCGATGGGCAGACAGGTTGAAAAGGGTGAACACGGGATTAAGATACCTACCTGGATTGAACGTGATGAAACCGTAACAGACCCGGAAACCGGCAAAGAAGAGGTAAGGACTTCCAGGATACCAAGGACCACAAGCGTTTTCCATATCAGCCAGACCAAAGAGGCCAGCATAGATCATCCATATCAACCTTAACCACAAGAGGGATACCATGAAAGCGGTAGGATATATCCGAGTGAGTACAGAGGGTCAGGTTAAAGATGGCTTCGGCCTGGACGTTCAAAAAGAGGCTATCGAGAAATACGCACAAGGCCGGGGCATGAATTCAATTCTCTTTTATGAGGAAAAGGGGCAGAGCGGGGCCGTGGAAGATCGGCCAGCGTTAGCCGAACTCAGGGCAGACATTGAGGACGGCCAGATTAATACGGTTATCATCTTGCGCCTGGACAGATTAGCCAGGGACCTACTGCTTCAAGAAACCATCATTTCAGATTTTCAGAAACATGGGGCTACAATTCATTCCATTGAAGAACCTAATTTATGCTCAAGTGATCCTTCCCGTATTCTGTTTAGGCAGATTATGGGAGCGGTCAATCAATACATAGGTCGTCCATATCAACCTTAACGGCAAGGGAGATATTATGAAGGCAATCGGATACGTCAGGGTAAGCACAGAAGATCAGGCCAGGGAAGGTGTTAGCCTGGATAACCAGACAGCCAAGATTAAAGCCTATGCTGAATTGAAGGATCTGGACTTGATAGAGATTGTGGCCGATGCTGGTATCAGCGCAAAGAATCTAAACCGGCCAGGGGTGCAAAAGGTTTTAGACATGACTCGAAGAAAAGAGGTCGGGGCCGTAGTGGTCTATAAGTTGGACCGGCTGTTTCGGAGTACCATAGATGCGCTTGAGACTACCGGGAAATTTGAGAAGTGGGGGATTGCTTTTCATTCCATCCATGAAACCCTGGACACTCAATCAGCTATGGGAAAGTTCTTTTTTACGCTGACGGCGGCGCTGGCCGAAATGGAGCGGAACATAATCGGGGAACGGACTCGAAGTGCATTGGCCCACAAGAGGGCAAACGGTGAAAAGACCGGGGGGAACGTACCTTTCGGATACGATGTCACCGGGACAGGGCATCTGGTAGAGAACCGGGCCGAACAGAAAGCCTTACGTCTTATCCGGGACCTGAGAGGCAAGGGTTATTCACTCCGGGCTATCTGCCGGGAACTTGAGAAAGAGGGACACCGGACTAAAACGGGGAAGGTCACTTGGAACCCCAAAACAATTTCAATGATTTTAAAGAGAGCGGTGAATGAGTAAAAAGAAAGGCAAGGTTGTTACCCTTCGACCGATGGGTAACAGAAAACCCGGCAAAGACCTAGCGGGTGAACCCGAAATGAAGGAACTCAAGCGGATGATACGGAACGGTGAACTTGACCCGGATCGTGTCGCTGACTACCTGGAAGAGAACGGGGATCGGGAAGAGGACTAGCCGGCCATGATCATAATACAGGATACGGCCAGGAGTCTTGAAAGCGATAGCCAGGGGCATCACAGCCGGACGAACTCACTCCGGGCCATATCAAGGTATAGGGTAGGACTCAAAAGCCGGGACTCAGGGCATAGGGACACCAAGGGGCCAGACCAACTGGTCCACCACCGACAGCCGACAGGTCAGACCGGACACCCCGCCCTTGACCATCTGGCCGGGAACGGGAGTCAGGATCAGGAATGATTAACTTTAAAATGATTCGCAACGGCGGGACCGGGGGTATGGGGGACCCGATTCGAGATTTTGACTTTGGTAATGTAATTTATGCATCACACAAACACACGAAATATATTTTCACACACCCACATGGGGCCGTATGACAGAATATACACCGCAAGAAAAAACCATAGTCATTCTTGACCGAGCGATGGAACATATTGAGTCCGTTACTTACCGGGTCTCTCTCAGGTGGTTGTTTTATCGTCTGCTGCAAGATGGCTTCTATTCTAAGAAATCTGATTATAATACCCTGTGCGCTCTGACTGCTCGTATTCGGCGCATGGAATATGGCGACTGGCATCCCTTGACCCTAGCCGATGAAACGCGGGAAATGGAGCATCCCAACCATGTGGTAGATAGGGACCGTGCGCCAGTGGATACAGAAGATGAATTGAACGATTTGATTGATACGGCTGAAAGCGATACTGCCTGGGAAAAAACGAATCTGGAACATCGGATTGAAAACTTTGAATGTACTTTTGAATACGACATTGACCCGAATTATCTGCAAGCCTACTTTTCTATTATCATGTTCGAGGCGCGGGCCATGACTCAGCAATTTAAGCAATATACTCGCGGGTTTACCCTTGTTCCCCTTGGCGGACAACCAAGTATCCCCTTCAAGTACAATATCGCTCAATTTATCGAGAACCGGGCCTTGGATACATACGACCTACCGGCGCAGGTTTTATACTTTGGCGACCTGGACCCTGCCGGGCAGTTAATCTTTGAAACGGCGGAACGGGATATTAATTTATGGTCTAATGTTTCGGTTGATTTTATATGGTGTGGACTCACACAGGATCAGGTGACTCAATTTGGTGTTCCGGAGAATCCCGACATTCGGGGCCATTACCAATGGGAAGCGTTAACAGATGAACAGGCCAGTCAAATTATATCCGAAACCTTGAATCAATATACTGATCGAACCGCACCTGATCGAGCTGCGGAAGATTCAGCCGATATTCGTCAAACAGTTCGGGCGGCAGTCAATGAACGCCTGGATCTCTAGCGGGGCAGATGATTCATATATGATTGTCCGGGATGAATCAACTATCAGAAATCATTCAAGAAACAAGGATAATCAAGCTGACCACGGGGAAGCAATAAAAATAGATGGTATCGGGCCAGGGTTATACATTCATATCAGATACTTATATAGGATTATGAGTCTCAATCTCAATAGTACGTGTACGGACTAATATTGGTTTATGATAATAATAACAGATTGCCGGGAATTCAATCAAATATAACCGGATATCCACCGGGGCCGGGCAGGGACACACTTAATAAGCTAGACCATGTATAAAGATGGGGATTCAATCAAATACAATCAGGTGTACCGGTGGAACCGGGCAGAAGTATTAAGGCCTATTCGGGATCAAAAGCTTGTAAAAGTTTGTAGAGGTTCATTACCAGTGAAAGGATACAAAGTGAAACAACCTGATACCTATAAGGCGGCAGATTAAACATGAACCATAGGGAAAACAGGGATTATGGGCATCAAAACCTCACGCACACTCAAATAATTTATACAGATCCATGAAAAGAGGAAACAATATGGCGAAGAAAAAAGAGCTAACACTTACGGTCAATCTTGAACTTCCCCTAGCCTTTGAATGTATGATTGAGGGGAACGGGATTGAGGCAGAACGATATACATTCAGGGTAATAGCTTCCCTTTACTGGCCTTCACGGTTGCTTGAGGTGGACGATACAGTCCCCCCCCAAGAGGAAATAAAAAGAACTCTTGCCCTGTTAGGTGTCTCAGAACAAAGACAGTCCAGAAGATATTTTGACTATCTAACGAGACTTCTAAGCCTCAAGCGGACACAAACGGCACTTCCAATGTCAGGGATCAGGGTACACCCTTCACCTAACGAACTTGATTCTCCGATAGAGCTTCGTCCTACCTCTGATCCACAGATGATTGAGCGGATAGTCAAACCGGACTTTCAGCCTATATATCAAGCCATGTATGAATTAAATCTACCTGACCGGGACGTTCTCACTATTAATCAATTCTGGTTTCCCAATCTTTTGGAACCGGGAAATGAAACATACATTCCCGATATTGATAATCCTATATTGCCGGAACAAATAGATGCACGGCAGGCCGTCCGATATATGGGGAACCTACTGGCCGGGGCGCTAGAGGGAGTGGATTATATTATCACCCTGCTTGAATCTGATTACTATTTTAACGCATCCACCGCAACGCGATATTTAGCACCGTTGTTTGGTTATGGCCTTCAAAGAATACCAGAACCCGAAGAAACGGAGGGAGGCTATACGGAAAAAATTACATACCTTACCCATGAGAAACCACAGTCAAAAAGTCAGGTTCAAATGGAACTCCTGGACACTATTCCCGAAGAAAAATATAAAGCCATACATAAGATGTTTCAGCGGGGACTAACGCCTTACGGGTTGAAGTGTCTGTATTTGGTTTTAGAAGAATGTGACCGGAATCAAAGACGGCCCTGGTTTACCCTGGACACCAATAGATGCCTTGACCTCTTAGGTTACAACCGGGATAAGCGGGGTATTCATACATCAAGAAATAAAATCCGCTTTAGAGAAACTCTTTCCCGATTAACCAAAATGCAATTCAATGTACTGGCTAAAGCACAAATACCGGGAAAAGAAACCAAGGAAAAAATATTCAAATTTCAGGGTAATTTAATTTCCACAATAGAAACCGGGGAAATAGAGAAGGGTCAACCGTGGGAAACAGCCAAGCTGGACGATGGAATAATAATTTCGATAAATCAAGCCGTTTACGGTTTCATGGACGAAGGTTGGTATAAACCTATGCCCCATGCCTTTCTTGCCATAGACGCACAAAGGAGGGGCCGTGCAATCAATCTTTATTCATATATCAGCGATCAATGGCGTGTTGGCCTTAAACAATACAAGGGAATTATCAAACAGCCCTTAAAGCAAATACTTGATGGAGCGGGGCTATTAGAGAGTTATCCCAAAAGAAGAAATCAGCAGCGA
>SDBT01007062.1_pt1 | contig 18532 bp, 25 predicted proteins | sample 2277101 | NCBI WGS metagenome assembly SDBT01 (sample SAMN10404973, study PRJNA504765) | marine sediment metagenome | isolation source: marine sediment core GS10_PC15, 103 cmbsf | place: Arctic Ocean: Southern Knipovich Ridge | collected 2010
AAGTGGTCAGTCGACGGGGCCATATTGGGACCAGCGGTATAGTTTTGGTTACCCGTTTGGGTTGTACATGCGGTATCTGGTGTACAAGGCATATCGTTTCTCCTATTTTATCCTAACTTAAGCAACAATTAAAGCGGCATTAAGAGTGTATCCTGCCGTGGCTGATAAAGTTGCAAATTCTGTATCTACTTGTATTGATCCATCTATATCATCGTCACGACCCAAAACAGAACCTGCTACTGAATATTGATTATTAGCATCTAGCCAATCATTGACATCAGTAAATCTATCACCTGCGGTTGTCAAAGCTTTACTAAGAATGTGACCTTGTAACGACCTCACAGCAGAAATAACTGCCTGTGGTGGCTCCAAGTAGATCGTTTGGACTGCCAAATATGCATTCCAGAACGGTGACAAAAGGTCAAGCTCAGGATCAAATTCTGCCAAAGCTACAATTTCGAATGCTGCACTATAATAGTAATCTGCAACGCCTGCAACTTGGACTTGAGCCTGTGCGTAAAAGATAGATATATTTTGGTAATTAGATACTTTAATGGCTGCCATTTCTTATTCTCCCTTATATACTTTCTAGGCAAATTGTCTCATTAGATATACTCACTTCTACTGCCATCTTAACTGCTTTCTCAAGAAAGCTGGATTGTTCATGCTTCTGAGTAAATTCCAAAAATTTCTTTCTAAATCCTTGGTATATTTTCCTTTTTTTGTAAGCATTCAATATTTTTTTCTTCAAATCTTTCGGATCACAGAGGGAAAGATACGTTTCTCCTTCTGCCATAAATTCTATACTTGATATTAGAACATCTTCCTTTGTTATTCCTTTGTTAAAATAATCCTCTAAAAGAAGAGCAACATCCCTATTAGACCCACAATCTGTCATCAATGGAAAGCATCCACAAGACAAAGACTCAAAGATACTCATAGACATGGCAGAAACCATATGGGGAGATATAAATAACTCTGAAACATTCAATTCTTCAGATAATTCTCTATCTGTGATCCCATCAACCAAAGACACATATTTGTCGGGGAATCTAATAAACTCGTTTTCTGGGTCAAATCGGTCCTTTATTAGGTTTAGATCGTAATCTCCAGTGTCATAAATATTTGAGTGGACATATAATTCTATGTTTGGAATATCGGATCTTAATTCTGCTACTGCCTGCATCACTACGGGAAGGTTGTCCGTCTGGGCGGTTTTGCCGGATGTGGTTATTCTGTATTTCGAGGTTGTCCCTTTTTCTTTTGATAATATATCAAAATCCAAGAGTGTATAATTTGTAGAATCACACCCTACATATTGGAAATCAATATTATTTTTATCATAAAATGGTTTAATCGTCTCAAAACAAAACTCACTTGCACACAGAATTCCATCAATATCATTGATAATATCAATGTTCCTCTCATTTATCGGATAGGAGTAGTTGGCCAATACGGCAAACCATTTAAACTTGCCAGTGTGAAATATTTTGATAGCTCGCATAAATAGAAAATCATCCAAATCTCCTACTGTTACTATGATGTCAGGGTTGAGAGCTTTCAGCAATTCGTAGACATTGATTGATTCTTTTTCTCCCTTATTAAAGGGTGTAATTGGAATTTTGTGAATCTTTCCTGAATATTCAAAATCGTAATAGAATTTTTTCTTGCCATTTACTTCTTCAGGAATAAAGTAAGTAGGATCATGCCCCCACACTAATCCTGCAACTTGATGATTTTCGAGATAAAAACGCTTCAATATTTCTGCATTGACTTTAGAACGTGAAGTCAACAGGTATGGCGAAACGCCAATTACTACAACTTTCATTTTTCATACTCCTAAAAATTGATAACATCTTTTTATCATTTCATCGTCAAAACGTAAGAGGATCTGCATATGGAAAGAATCGTCTCACTTCCTCTTGAGCTCGATAAGAAATAACTGCCGCTTTCAACATTGCATCTTTATTAACTGTCCCGTATTGAGTGCTATGTGGTAGCGAATTATAAATATGTCGTCCGGGACGAATTACGCTGTCACCAGCAGAAAATTCTCTGCCAATAGGAGAAGCTAATTCGTAAACACCATTACCCAACACACGAACGACTGTATTATGCCTGAGATAATCATAGCTTTCCAACCATATCCAGCCTCCACCACATTCCAGCATTCGTTCGTCTGTTAGCTTAATTATTATGTCATCAGCATCTACATCTTCCGCCAAAGTAGTTGAAGTGTAAGGTTCAACCAATGGGTAAAGAGATCTAAACAAGGAACATTCTATTGCCTTTACATAGCTATGCATCATCTCGTATTGTGTTTCATAATCTTCTGCAAGTACATAGACCGTTATATCTATGTTGTATTCCTCAGTAGTAGATTCTAAAGTAAACCATTCAGAAGATCTGGTTTTAGCATCGATGGTAATAGCTGGATACTTAGGAATAACAGCAGGATCACCTAAATATACAGCTTCGAGGAAAGTTGCATCTCCACTTTCAAAGCCAATTAATTTCTCAACATAACTATTCTGTAGTGGATAATTGCTAATTAAAGCACTATCTATATCAATAATATTTTCTCCAGGGAGACCAGATATAACGTGATATTCTCCTTCCGCTTGGACTTGAGCAGATGGTTTGTTATATATAACAATTGCCTCTCCTATTGAATATCGCCTCGCGCTTGCCAGAGAGATAGAAGTGTCACCTGACGTGGCAGCCACGGTAAGAGGTGTCATATTGACAATATATCTTTCGATAATCTTTTTGATTGCTTTTTGTATATTTAGCATTATCTTTTGATCTTAGCTTTCTCTCTAATCATCCTTAATGTATCGAACAACAATTTATTGTCTCTTTCAAACTCAGCACTTTCTTTTTCGGACATGTTTTTCGTATCTTGATGCAGAAAGGGGCCAGGAAGAATTATTCTATCGTCCTGTGTTACGGTAGTTTCACGGAGGGATTCCATCCTTCTTTGCCTGCCTTCGAGAGCTTTTATCAGTTCTTCCATATTCATCATTTTGGTGTACTCATGTCTCTGTCTGAAACTGCGTATCTTCTGTCTCTGTGTTGATAAGTATCATCGAGCCAAGGATTGCCGAATTGATCTCCTATTCGCCGTTGACATCTTAATATCGCTTTCCCGTTGAGGATATCATTCAGTCCTCCATGAGCCAATCTTCTTAGTTCTTGTCCATACTCTGAGAGATTCGGGGACACTTGAGCGGAAAAATATTTATCATATAGGTACGATGCTGCTAAACGAGCTGATATCACATTAACAGGAGGTGGGAACTTCAACCGGGTTACCCGGATCTGGTCGCCACTAAAGTTTGTCAATATAGGATCAACAACGGTCACAGTGTTTTGATCAACTAAAGTGTCGACAATATGTAATTCTTCGGTTCCTGTGTTATCATTCCGTATAATTATTTCATCGCCAACTTGCAGACTTGTGGCATCAGTTATTTCTACCATTTGGTTATATTCGCTGATGTCAGCATCTAACTTCCACTGTCCACTAGCACACTTTTTCAGAGGCGTGTGGTATTGTTGGGATAGGATACCATCAACCGTCGTATCAGCAGTAGAAATATAAAACCCAACGAGCTCATCAGGTATTCTGTTTAGATTACGGACATCCCCAATGTTAATAAGTTTTATTTTTTGATTGGTTGCATCCGGGCGAGCACTGGTGAGTGCCTGAGCGAGGAATTCATCCACTTCGAATACATTTGCGTAACCCATTGTAAGGAGTCTCCTTTATCTATATTAATTACGCAAATAGCCCTTATTTCTCCTTCCCCTTGTTGCTTTTCTTTGTCTTCATTTTCTTTTCTGTCGAAAGGGATTTGATAAGACATCCATTACAGACGGCATACAAGGGGTTCTCAGCCATTCTTACTGCTTTAACATCAAAAGGTAATTTTGTTCGATCCAATACACTTTTGAATTTCGTCAGGAAACCAGGCACACTAGCTGTGCCTCCAGCTATAACAATTTCAAGTGGCGAATCAATCCGGTTGTCTAAGTTATTAAATTTTGCGGAGAAGTTATTGATAGCATGTTCTATCATATTCTGGTAGTAAATATCGAGAGCAGCTTGTCTCATATCGGCGTAATCGACATTTCCTAGATCTAAATTAGCCTCTTTATAACGGGTCATGGCTGCTACATTGCCACCAGCGGTATTGGCAGCTTGGCGATCAATCCAATCTCCGGATCTGGCTACGGAAAAGCTAATCAATGGCATTTTTTTCCAAGCAAAAACAATATTTGCCATTCCGGCACCAAAGGAAAATGATATTCCACTAAAGGGAGCTTCTTTTCCATCTTCATCTGCTATCGGTCTTTCACTAAAGATGATAGCAAGAGCTTCTGGAATGCACTCAACTTCGTAGCCAAGACCTTTTAGAAAATTCATTAACATGGTTTTGTGAAATAAAACTGAAAGACCCTTATCAACAGGATCTCCTGGTACACAAAAACAAAGTGATTCTTTTGGATACGATGGTTCTTTTAGAAGATTAGCAATAAGCTTCTGAATAATAGCAATGCTTAATTTTTCTTCAGCAGTATTCAAAATACCATTTTGCATTGGACGGCGGAGTTCGCCGATTTTTGTCGCTATTATGTTCTTGTTTTCCTCTTTGGCATCAATCGTAAGAAGATTCTTGAGCCTTATAGCATCTTCCCCTAGAAGATAGTATTCATCACCATAACGAGCATAAGACCAATTATTCTCTTTTAGCGTTTCTTCGGTGTCTGAAGTGGTAGCTGCTTGCAAAAACACATTTCTTTCTACCGTAAAAGTAGGACCATCCATAATTGGGTCTATTTCCCCTTTTACTAAAAACATTGTTCCTATATCGATAGCAATTGCCAATTTAAAATCTCCTAAAATAATGCAACCGTGTTTTACAATTCGCTTGCCAAATCATCAATATTACGTCTATTCTTAATCACAATTCGTTTTCCTGTATCACCACCACTTGTCTCTATTTCTTCTGAAATTTTGGCAATCGACTTCTGTTTTAGATTAGCTAGTAGTTCTGGATCTATTAGTGTGTCTTCCACAATATCTGCGTCACTACTTATTTTTACTGAATTTAACTGTTCTCTAATAGAACTTAGTATTTCTTTAAGTCCACCGGAAACAGCTTTCGATACTCTATCCTCTATCTCCGTTTTTTCCTCTATTGATCGATTTCTAACTGCCTCCTGGATTAAGATAGTCAGCCTTTCTTCGTCTATTTTCTCCTTCTCTATAATTCTTTCTTTTATTATCTGAATTTTAGGTTCTTCGTGTTCCTTCTCCACCCTAACAACAGAATACTTAACTATTCTTATCTGTTTTCCTTGTATTGCTCTGCGAAGATCACGACTACGATCAATCTTATGTCGGTCAATCACCATTTCAAGATCCAAGACCTTCCGTGGACCAATTTCTGCTCTAATATCTGCGAGGATAACGGTCTTAGATGTGAGGTTGTTGACTATATACATACTCACGCCTTATCTTCCCATACGCACACGAGGTAGAGGAGCAATCCGTTCTTTGCCGAATTGTATTTCATTCATTTTCTTGCACTTCTTGCAGAGGTAAATAATCTTTTGCTCCCGAAAATTAAATTCCATGGTTGTGTATTCCTTGTCATGATTATTACAGTATCCGCAAATACATATTATTTCAGGGAGCCATACCTCCGCTGTCCCTTCTATCTTTATTTTTCCCATTGCCATTTTGTCTCTCCTTAATTGACTGATCATTATACAATTTTAGAGAGATAGGTTCAATAATTCAAACACTTTTTGTATCGGATTTATAATAGTTGATGTCTAATCTGAGTCCTGGGTAACTTTTTTGTTACTGCCACAACAAGACAGATTTGATCTGTCTTCTTTCCATCTTTAACTTTAAAACCTATTCCCACTCCACAGACATTAGCTCTGTTAAGAATGGTTTTTTCATGTTTCTTTTGTAATGATCTAATCTTTTTGATATCCATTTTTATCTCCTGGTTGGACCCTTGGATATTATTCTGTGTTCGTATTTATCCTCTATTTTTTCTATTATCGGGTGCCTAACGATGGCAGACTTCGTTAGTGTAACGAAACCAACCTGATCAAGTTCCTGTAGTAACTCAAAAGCATCAACTAGCCCGTTTCTTCCTTCTACGTCTGATTGCTTAACATCTCCACATAGAATAATCTTTGATTTTTCTCCGATCCTAGTCAGAATCATTCTTATTTGCTCTGGTGTAGAATTCTGACAATTATGGACTAATATATTGTTGGCAAAAAAGTTATTATTATCAACAACTTCAAGATTAAAAACATCTTTAATCTCACCGCGTTCTATTTTATCAATTTCAGATACCGTTAGGTTATCATATTTTGTGTATGTATATAAATCCTGATTAAACTGATTATCAAAGGGTAATTTATAAGACATAGATGGATAAATTAAATTACTAATCAAGGATAAAAGCTTCTCTGAGTCTTTGTGTTTTAATCTCAATCGATAGTAACCTCTGTATTCATCAATGTGGCAGCCTATTTTAAATTTATCATATAATATATCTCTTAATATTTTGTTTTCTACTTTTGTAAAAGATTCAGTATGAAATCTTATGGATGCTTTTCCATTTTTTATGTTTGCACTACCATCATCCATATACCATATCGCCAATGTCCTCTCTGTCATATAATCAGCGATTCGGCTAGTTAAGTGTTTTTTATTATTTCTATAAGCAGAAGATAAGAAAACATTATCGATTGAATAGGATTTAGTTTGAAATCCACATATCGCTTTATCGGTATATCCAGATTTGACTTTTCTTTCAATTCCATCAAGTAAATTCTTAAAAAATAGCATATAATCATACTGCGAAATACCATGATTTTTACTTAATCGATAGGATTCTTGTTTAGACCTATTTCTTGTTAAACAGCCATCGCCCAATATACATCCTAATATAATATCATAGGCTGATCGATGTAATACAGAACTATTATTGCTGCCATCTTTAATTCGTATTAGCAGATCTTGTGTTGATAAATTTGAAGCTTTTTTCCATACTATTTCACCGTTTTCAAAAACAGCAAAAGGATGATTAAACGATGAGATAATAGGTATTTTTCTACCTTTTACTGTGATTTTCAGTGTTTTTCTTTTACCAGCACAAAATATATGAGATATTGATTTTAATTCTAATTGTCCTGTGTTTTTATTTAAGCTAATTATCTGATACTTGCTAGGATTTTGAATGATAGATTTCATAGAAGTTCTATGAGATATAGAACCATTATTACTAACAGATATCTTTGTGTCTTCTGTAAGGCATTCATCACAAATGATAATTGAATTTTTAAAAGTTACCCCGCGCATAAAAGCAAGAGGAAGAATTCTTATGCTCGACTCATTGTTGTTTTTCGTCATTTTCTTAACAACCTCAGCAGGGAGCAGTTGGAATAATGAATCAAAAATAGGGATCATATAAGGATCAATCTTGTCAAACATATCACCCGGCAAGAATCCCAATCTTTCACCGGCAGCCTCAATAACAGGTCGTGTAAAAACGATCTTTTCAAATTTCCCTCTTGAAAGCTGTTGCAATGCATAAGCAACTGCTAGAAAAGTTTTGCCAGTTCCAGGAGACCCTTTTACAAACGTGATAGTGTTTTTAGAGATAATTCTCATCATCTCTTTTTGTTCATCGTTTTTGGCAGTAATAGTAGATTTGAAATCAGATAAGTCAACTTGACCTGTTTTTTTACTTCTCGCCATATTAGTTCCAATAATTTAGGTTAGTAGCTCGAATTCTATAAAACTGTTCATGTTTTCCCCAACAAGAAACAGTGAGTCCTCCAAATAAAATATTTGAATCATAGTAGGAATTGAATTCTTCAAACAGATAGCGGATGTAATCCCATGTTGATCGATCTATCAAGAATACTCTGTTATACTTTATAGCCTGAATACGCAGATGAATAAGATCGATTTGGTAGAGAACTTTGATGTAGTCCAAAATCTTATTTATATGATTACGGATGAATAATGGCATCCACCCATCCTTATATAAAGAATGTATTAAGTCCGTCTGTTCTGTTTTAGACAAAGATTCAAAATAGGCCCGCCGGGCGGAAAGAGATTTATTATTGTATTTTTTCCAAAATGTTTCGAACAAACCAGGATTCTTCATTATGATTCCTCCTGGTTTATTGTATTTTAGAACAGAAAATCCTGCAAGAAATTAGCAGGATAAGAAGTGGTGTATCCATTGTAAAGAAGTATATCTGTCTATTAGACCATTAAGTGCTTTTGCCTCTGGAGACAGCTTCATACACAATTCATCCCAGTTAAGAGACATCTCACGTTGAGGTTTCAATCTAGCAATACGGATTAACGTAGCAATCTTGCTCGACTCAAATGGCAGTCCTTTGTTACCTAAAAATAACATAGCATTGTCAAATTTTCGTGTGTCCGCCAGTTCGTAAGATATCCTACCTTTCTTCATAGAATTTTCATTTAAACTCTTACGCACTTCTTCTAGACGGTCCCTAATATCCTTCAATGCCCCAAAGTTTTGCATCTTTACTGTCTGTTCATCGGAACTTAATATTTTGTATAGATGAGGATCTTCCTCTTTTGATATAATAAAAACACGATTAATACTTGATTTCTTGAAATCATTAATTGTCTTTTCAAAAGTCCTCTGAAGTTGTTTATACTTGTCTATGATTTCAGCAGGTGACTGGACCTGTCCAACTTCTAGTATCGCATCACTATGTGCATCAGATTTAAGTTCAAAACCAAAGCCTTTTTTCTCAAGTTGTTCACATGATAAGCTGGCAGAAGCAATAATAAAACCATCTGTAAAGATATCACTACGCGGCATTTTTTTGGTGAAGATAGTGCCCTTCGGAATTGCCCCCGTGAATCTCCATTCGTAAAATTCGCCGGGATCAACGGTGGTATAATAGGCATTAGGTAAAGGAGTTGATATAGATAGTGCTCTTTTAAACCAGCTCATAATATTCGCTTGAAAAATTTCTTTTGCGAAACAATAGAATCTAATAGTGTACTTACTTTTTGGTTCAGAGTTATAACTTGCTCTCTATCAAGTGGGTCATCCTTTAAATTCATTCTTTCTGCGATCCCATTAATCTCATGCAATTCTTTAACTTGATGTTCGCTTAACTTCATTTTTTTCTTATCTCTAACTTGTCTAATGATTGGGAAACAATATCTTGCGACTTCCCAATGATATAGAATGTTCTGCTAAATATGTGTATGACTACATCTTCCAGTCGTTTCAGGATATCCATCAGCCTGTTTAAGTTTGGTTCGTTACTCCACAAATTTCCCATAGTACAAGCAACTTGAAACAATACTTCTTCTCTGAATACTAACCGAATAAAACCTTCGCTGACTCTCTCAGTCATGCAATGTAAGCAATTTCTCTTTTTATACTCTTGAAAGCATTTTTTAGGACCACATTTTAAGTAGATCTCTAATGTGTCTAAATGATGCGTATCGCAACTTTCTCCAAGAATTAGGCTACCATCCGGGGCGATCCAATTGCCAACCGAAACTGCAAAACCCGCTTTGCGGGCGATATCCTCGCAGGTAAACACATTAGATCTCTGAAAACTTCAAATATCAAATCATATTAACAGATTCGGTCACAACAGGCGCTTCGGTCACAACTGGCGCTTCGGTCACAACTGGCGCTTCAGTTATGGCAGTCTCAGGTGCTGATCTAGCAATGCCATCAGAAATCAAATTGCGCGGATGTACTTCTACTTCTTCATCACTGTCATTCCTTACTCTATATTTTCGGCTTGTAGAATCAAAGTCTACAACTGTACCCTTGCCGAATGACGGAGTGAAAATTACACCCTTACCCTTCCCTTTCGGACTTTGTGTGAAATACCTTATGCGATCATCTGTCCTGAATCTTCGGCCTCGTGCTTCTTTTATAAGTGCATTTATTAACCAATTCATCTGATCACCTCGATATTATACTTCTCCCCCTTTCATTCTTTTCCTTCCATAATTTATTTGGGGAATTAGACGGAATTATTGACCCGTACCCAATAATCGACGTGAAGACCCATCACAAGATCGTTGATTGCTTCAATATCGGGCTTCAGTGGAAGGACGCTATCAGCCTTAATCTCTCGAACTTCTTTAGATAGCTGAGTTGCATAACTGCGAAAATGTTCGTAGTCCTGGAAAGCTTTACCCTCCTTAATGGAGATTAAGAAATCAGCGTTTGGCCTGCGGATTATGAGCCGACCAGTAGATATGAGCTCTTTTGCTGATTGCAAAAGTCGAATTGTATGCAACGCAAACTTGGTATCATAACCAAACTTCTCAACCAAATTTTGACGTACCTTACCTCTTCTCTCAGGTCTTTTAGCAGATTTCCTGAGTTGGCTCTCTGCATAACCTACGTAAGGATTAACACAATTTTGCGAAAGGAATAAATCACGGTGTTCCCGTAACCTTCGGCCTTCACCGGTTGATTGGACTACATCCTCAGCCTCACAGAAGAGAAGCTCTAGAACATTCGGCACACACTTGACTGCCAAAAGAGCAAAATGGCGGAGGGAGTATGAGGTATCATCTTTGGAATATCTTCTGCTTAATTCTGCTTTCTTGATGCCGTATAGTTGTTCCAGATGAGGTACAAAAATTCCTTTGAAATCTTCGTCGCTTTCAGGCGTACTAGTTCCGTAAGCCTGGCTGCCTACGCGGCATCTCAGGATCTCATGCTCATGTTCTCTGCGATGACAGAATTGCTCGTCCATATCATTAGTTTAACACATGGGAGTGTAAAAGTCAAGACTTTTTTGCATCCCTTTTTTAGATTTTTTATCTCTTATTTCCCACCACAATCTCTTTGCTCCAAAAATTTTCTCAAAATTTTTCCTATATACTTCATCGAGAACTTGGGATGGCCTACGTCTTGATCCTTTACTCATTCCAGACCCACCAGCCTTTCGAGTTGTTCTTTGTAGACCTGGAGGCTGCTTTGAGATTTATTCCCCAACTTTCGAGCAAGTTCTTTTACCAAGACTCCACTCTTTAGTTGGTTGAGAGAAAACGTATGCCTGAGTTCTCGGGGGTTAGCTTTGAATCCCGCCCTGGTAGTATAGATGTGAAATTTTCGTCTTATGCTCCTATCTGATATTCCATTTCCATATCTATTAACAAAAAGTTGAGAGGCTCCATCTAGAGGAGGATATTTCGATGACAATCTCAACGACAAATAGTCTCTAATAAAGGGAATAGCCGCCTGGATATCTATTTGTTGGTGTCGTATAGTAAGAATTTTACGTGGTTCATTTATATCGGAGACTATAATTTTTACGATGTCTGAAATTTTGCATCCGCAATATAGAACCAAAGCAAAAATGGCAGCGTCTCTTACCTCATATTCGTTATTACGATACAAGCATCGAAAAAGCTTATCCTGGTTCTCCTGAGTAATAGAATGACGAAAATTCGGAGCAGGATAATGGATCTCTATTACATGGCTGACAATAGACTTGCTTCTGCCCATTATTTCCAACCATTGCAAGAAAATCCTAAGACTAGTCTTTTTCCTGGCCGCAGTGGATGGTAGATAAGATTCCTCTATCCTCTCGGTAAATTCTGTTATGTCAGCAACTGTTGCTTTTGTTATGTCAGAAGATTTACCGCACATAAAATCTGCAAACTGATCAAAATCCGATAGATAAGATTTTCTTGTGCTGCGGCACCTTTTCTGATCGAGATAATCTTTATATTCATCTCTCATTTTCAAGTTCCTTAAAAACTTCCATGTTTGTCACCATCTAATATTATGGCGCAGGAATAGCCGAAATCAAGGCTTAAAGTCCTAGATTTTCAATTGAGGTATTGTCTTCGAACTTATATATATGGACTGGTTTGCCCGCCTGTTCGGCCAGGTTAATAGTATGTATTGTTCCTTTGGATTTACCATCCCAAAAGGCAACGATTTCATCAGAATCTTCAACAATTTCCTCATTTCGCCTAAATCCTGCCGATTTACCGAACTTATCCCAATTAGGCTTCCTGATTTTAGTAGGTATTCCACATTCAGCAGCATATTTTTCTGCGAGACTGTCAGCCCCTTTTGCTCCTCCACTCACTATTAACCTGATATCGTGCCACTGGAGCATCTTTTTGAGAAAATCATAATCATTGAAAGATCTTGAACCGACAACGCCCACTCTTATCATCTTTTGTTCTGGTAGATCATTAAGATACTCAACGTATACATCACCATGGCAAGATTTAGGAGGACAAAAACAACCAAGTCGCTTACCCTTCAACCTTCTCACTCGCATTGCAAATTCTCGATCTTCCTTCAACCGTTTGTAGAAATATTTGCGGAATAGCTCTATAATTTGTTCCCTACTACCTTGTCGATAAGGATTTCCGAATAGCCCACTTTTCCCCTTCCCCGCTCTACCAATATAAACATCATATGGTTCTTTATTCAAATTAACTACTCTAGTTTTATTCATATCTGACTCGATTCCGATTCTTGAAATAAGCTTTCTTATATGGTGGTTCCCAGTCTTTTAACAAGCCAAGTTTGCGTATTTTTTTGAGAGCAGGTTGAAGAACTTCCATAGCTTCAAATGGAATATCCCCTCTAATCTGTTTACATTTTGCCCAACATGGAACAACATTAGTAATGCTATGTCCTTGGCTATTATCAATACGGTCTAACCCGATTTGGGCCTCGGATTCTCTACACCAATAACACGGGTTTTTCATTAACTCAATAGCATCTTTTCTGGATATCGTGCAGGGGAATTTGTTTCTTCGATCAACTGTACAATAATTCTTGTATCTAGTGATAAGCAATCCATCTTTCCGCACCTTATAAGCCGCTCTTGCTCTTGCTTGATGACAAGGACGACAGACGCCTATTCGCTTCCCGTTATGAAAGGGAAACTCGGATAAATTCTTCGATTCATAGCATCGTACACACTTTTTCATAAAGTATTATACGACGGTTTTGGTCTAATCCCTTCTTTTTTTCGGAAATAGCCATCCTTGCCCTTGCCAGGGCGACCAATATAATCGTCATATGGTTCCTTATAAATATTAACCACTATCGTTTTGTTCATATCTTTTCTCTGTTACTTATGCCAATCACCTTTAGTTGGAGTAATTATACTATAGAGCATTAAGGGACTGAAAATAAAAAAAGCTAACAAAGTGTAAACTAATAGAAGGAAAAATTTAGTTTTTCTAGTGTAAATATAGGCTATAATAGATTTAATCCCAGCAATGATAAGAATAGAGGCAATAATGATTAAAAAAGGAACAATAGATTGTGTTGTAATTGTCAAAGTAATAGCAATACAGTAGATGAATAACTGATAAATGTACCTGAAATATAACCTGCCTATTAGAAAACCAAACAAGAAAGGCCATTTTCTGATTCTCGTTAATAAGAACTGTAAAGAAGAAACATTACTTCTTGTCCATCTGATCTGCTGATGAGCAAAGCCAACTAACGTGGGAGGAGAAAACGTAAACGCCTTAGCCTTGGATGTCCAACCCACTCGCTTTCCATTCAGAATAAAAATATTTGTAAGCTGCCTGTCATCACCAGTTCTGCAAATCTGTCCACAGAATCGTTGATTTAGGTAGTTCTCTTCGTTCTCTAAAATAGTTTGTTTTCGATATAAAGACAATGCTCCTGAACAACAAGTGACCAAGCCGAAATAGCTTTGCGAAGCACGCTCCTGAAAGAAAGAATACCAATACATAGATGCCGTGACCCTTGTTAAAAGATTTTGTCTCTCGTTAGATAAGTAGACAGTGCCAGTTATTGCATCTAATCCTAATCGTTGGATCTCTCGATATAAATTGAATAAGGCATAATCATCAAGTGTGGTATCTCCATCAAGAGTTGCTATCCAATCGTTTTTTGCTGCTTTGATAGCAGCAAATTGGGCATCCCGCTTGCCTCGATGTTCCAAACGCAATACTTGGATGTTGGCATTATTAACTTGCACAGGTATATCAGAACCATCATCAGCTATAATTATTTCTAGCTCGCATTTTTTCTGGTTGATTAATGACTGTATAGTCTGAGCATACCTTGTGGGAGGTTCATTGTAGATCGGAACAATTACAGATAGTTTAGGAATATGAACAGAAAACTCATCAGCATTGGTTTCTCTTCGATGTGTCAAAAAAGCAAAAATAACCTGAAAAGACCAAAAGGCAGAAGCAATAAAACTAAAGACAAAAAGAGCCGACTTTAGAGATAAATAGGTAATAAACACTTACGCACATTTAGATTGTTTTTGACACGCTATTGCAGCATTTTTTAATAGTAATGCACAGGTAATAGGACCAACACCACCAGGAACTGGAGTGACCCGTGCAATCTTGGCTACTTTTGGAGATACGTCTCCCACAATTTTGCCTTTTATACATGAGATACCAGCATCTATAACAAAAGCTCCTGGTTTTACCATGTCTCTTCGAATGAGGTTTTGCTTTCCTACGGCAGATATAATGATATCAGCTCGTTTTAAATGTGACCCCAAATCCAATGTATATTTGTGAGTAGTAGTCACACTACCAGCATGGGCTCGCATCAAAAGATAAGCAAGAGGTTTTCCTACTCTCTTGCCATAGCCGACAATTACAACCTCCTTACACTCAATGTTGGTAACTTCCTGTAATATCCTGGTACATGCTCTGGCCGTGCAAAATACTTTTTCCACGTCATCATCAAAGTCATTCCCTTCAACATTTTTTAGCGGAGAAATAAAAGTTCTTGATTCAAAGAAAGATGCTGGTTCGCTAATTAGCATTATTCCAGTCACCGATTCAGTATTATTCAGGCTTTGAATGCAACCATTTAGCTCCTCTGGAAGATTAGGCATATGGTAATTCGAAATTCTAACATTGACTTTCTTTCCTAATTTCTGAAGTTTTTTCAGGTAGATATCTCCTGCCTCATCATCAGGAGACAAAAGAGCTACCACTAAAGGATTCAAAGATTGAGCTGTTTCTTTGGTTTCAGCAAATATCTTATTGGCAATCTCTTTACAATCAATGTATGGCATCTGTTGACTCAAAACATTCTTTTTTTATACCGTCTTCTATGTGAACACGATAGCCACCTGAAAAACAAGCAATGCAGTAATCATTCTTTCCTTTTACACATTTCATCATTCCATCCAAGGTAAGATAAGCCAAAGAATCTAAACCTAATTCAGAACATATATCTGTGACAGATTTGTTGGTAGCAATGAGCTTAGAAACATCTGGGAAATCTATACCAAAATAGCAAGGGTGTCGAATAGGAGGTGAAGCTACCCGCAGATGAACCTCAGAAGCACCTGCTTCTCTAATTACTTTCACAATAATTTTTATTGTTGTACCTCGAACTACGCTATCTTCAATAATACAAACTCGCTTGCCTTTAACAGCCTCCCTAATTATATGAAGTTTGGTCCTAACCTTAAGTTCTCTGGTTGATTGCTCGGGCATAATAAAAGAACGCCCAGAATAATTGTTGGTTGTAAAGACCCGACCATAAGGTATGATTGTTGTTTCACTATAGCCGATGGAAGCATCAATTCCTGAATGTGGCACAGGAGCAATGATATCTGCTCCAACAGGAGACTCTTTCCCAAGTATCATACCCATCGCTTTTCGACACATATGAACATTTTCGTTGAAAATATTACTTGCTGGATCGGCAAAATATACTAATTCAAATATGCATTGGGCTTTTTGCATACTATTGCCAAAATAGTGTATCGTTTCCCTATTGCTCTTAAGATCAATAACATATATCTCACCAGGATGAATATCGCGTATATATTTGGCACCAATCGCATCTAAAGCACAGTCCTCTGAAGCTATCACTTTTGCTCCCTCAAACTCACCCAAACAGAGAGGATGAAAACCAAGGGGATCTCTAGCAGCAGCAAATTGGTCTTTGCTAAGTAATAGCAGACAATAGGCTCCTTCCGTAGTATTTAACACATCACCAATAATATTAAAATTGAGTGAGAGGTAACCATATGGTTGGCACTGTCTCTCGATGAGTCGCAAAACCAATTCGCTATCAGTAGAAGTCTCTAATCTAATGCCTTTGCATTTCTCTTTTAGCTCTCTTGCATTGGTTATATTGCCATTGTGAGCCAAAGAAAAGTAAGGATGACAACTATGGTTCATCATAGGTTGGATATTATTGGAACAACTCGATCCAGTTGTAGAATATCGCACGTGACCTATAGCAAAGTGTGTTTTTATTGGAGAAGTAGGGAGAGATGAGACTAATCCCATAGTTCCTTCGAGTTGCAGATAATAGGGATGATCACTTCCGCCACACGGATAAATTGGATCTACATACGCAATACCTGCTGATTCTTCGCCTCTATGTTGCAGTGCCTGTAGACCAAGCCTGACAAGTTGAGAAGCGTTGGTGTGTCCTATGACGGCAAATAGACCGCATGAATGTTTTATCATTTTATGGCGTAATCTTTACTAAAAGTTTCCTAAGAGATTGTTCACTAATCCTATTCAAAGCATCACATATCTTATCGTCTTCATCATGCATTATACAGGATCGTAATCTCCACCTTTCTTTGCTCCAATGATATTTTTTGGGAATGCGACGAGTACTAGCTAAAACACAAATGCTTGCTTTCCCTTTATCAATCCAGTCCCCTGATCTGTCGGGGCCGCAAAGAATACGAGTGCCTCTCTCTGCGTGACTGTTGAGCCTACGCCGATCTCTTTTCGGTAGTTTCCTGACACATCTGGTGATTACTTCCTTCGCTTCTCGTAGATCCATTACTCTCCACCTCCTCCTGCCGTTTGCTCTGAAACAAACCAAGGGGCTCCCTCGTTTGCCATACAAACATCAGTATCAGGTACCCTTCCAGTATTGTCAATCTGTTCCCAGGTGTAGAAGTCTCGTCGGCTTTGGATACCATAAATGTTCCAAGAGTTTAGTACGGCAGGACAATCAGGTTTATGATAAAGATTGGCACCTTCAGTCCCTACTCGCAAAGGAATTTCCTGTCCGCGATTAAAAGACGCAGCAGGCCAATTCTCGGCCATCCAAGTCTCATTTCCTGTCCCTAAAGCTGCCACAAAATTCTCAAAATCAGATAGATCTACATCTTCATCTTCATCCCAGTCAAAAACTCTTTGACATGAGAGAGTTGCAGGGATTCCATCATCACCGAAACAAACATGGAAGAAAGGATAATCGGTAGGAGTGCAATTGGCGTCCCCTGTTGCATCCCCCATTCCTCCATTCTCGATCATATTAAGAGCGCTCAATACCATGGGAATATCATTACTCTCCCACACCCACTGAACAGTATCCCCAATTGCAATAATCAACTCATTAGGATCAAAGAAAAGATCCTTAACATTAACAATATAAGGATCAGGATTTTGGGCAAGAGAGACATCAACAGTCACGTAGCCATTGGTTTCCAAATTCGGATGAGCATCACAGAAATAATTGTAATTGTTGTCAGGAACAGGATTCCCATCCAAAAATGTCTGATCAAAGACCAATGTAAAAGTCGTATCCTGTGCAGAAGTTGGTTCGCCTGATGTAAACACCCCATCAGCAGTGCGGGCAATTCCGCTTACAACATTATGAGGTATCCGTTCAGCCACAATTATATTGCCGACAGAGCAGTTGCCCGGCGGAACCCAAACAGCCATATAACTTGTTACATCACATAGCACATAATCTTCTGGTATCTCTGTAAAGTCAAGAATAAGGCTTGATCGCCTCAAATGGATGCCACAATATGGTTCATCTCCGGCGTCAAGAAACGTTAAGGGATCTATCGAACAGTCAAAGATGCCAGCTTGACAAATGTGATCTGGGTCGCGATTACTTGCTGCTACTTCCTGTCGGGTCCAAAAATCAATTCTCATCGATGGACCATGTATCTCTAAAGCTCGCTGAGCATGTGGGCAGAAGGGGCGGTGATAAATGCCTGCTCCTTCCGTTCCTACTCTTAATGGAATGCTCGCCCAGTCAATCGAGGATAATCGAACGGCATCTTTCATTTGATCTGTAAGGCTTATTGACATTGAACTGGTCAATTTCTTCTCGGGTCTTACTTCCGTCGCCGTCCATATCCGAAATGTTGCGAATACTGCCAGTAAGACAATTGCTGCACCAACCAAATATTTTTGTCGGCGGGACCAAGGGTTGCTTTTGTTCTCACTCATTTTTTTCTCCTTGCAAAAAGATTTATTACCCCACATAAGCATATAGATCACAATTTTTACGAATTCAAGGCTAATTTTAAATTATTCTTTCGGTATAATAATGAACAAAAAAAGACCCGATTCTTAACGATTTTTCTCGCCAGTGAACCGGGTCTCCGACAGGCTTTTTTCTCTTCGCCACGTAACTTCGAACGGTTTATTGACCGAAGTAGAGGTAGCAAAGATGCAACATGAATCCCTTGTCTTTATTGTAGCTTG
>SDBT01007063.1_pt1 | contig 18531 bp, 16 predicted proteins | sample 2277101 | NCBI WGS metagenome assembly SDBT01 (sample SAMN10404973, study PRJNA504765) | marine sediment metagenome | isolation source: marine sediment core GS10_PC15, 103 cmbsf | place: Arctic Ocean: Southern Knipovich Ridge | collected 2010
TTCTTCGGCAGAAATCAGAATGCCGTAGTAAACGGCGTAATTTATGGCCGTTGTCATAGTCAGAACAAATGTAACCGCGGTGCCCAAGCCGATGGATGTTCTTATTTGGCCTGAGCAGGCGATAAACGAGCACATACCCAAAAAGTTCGTCAAAAGTATATTATTCGTCAGTATCGCCGCTATCAGGATTACGATGGCAGATGTTTCGGTCATCTATTTGTTCTCCTCAGGCTCAGGTCCTTTAATTGCATTGAAAACCGCGATAACAATCCCCAAAGCAAAGAATGCCCCCGGTGCAAGGATTATCAGTTGATTCGGCGTGTACCACTGACTGCTAAGGATAGTCATACCGAAAACCTCACCGCTGCCTAACAACTCTCTGAAGAATCCAATAACCGCCAGCGCCACCGCATAGCCGAGGCCGTTGGCCGCCCCGTCGACGATTGATAAAATCGGTGGATTCTGCAACGCAAAGGCCTCTGCACGCCCCATTACGATACAGTTCGTTATTATCAGCCCGACGTAAGGGCCTAATTGTTTTGACATGTCCCAATAAAAGGCCTTGAGGAACTGGTCGAAGAGTATGACAAACGTAGCTATGATGGCTACCTCAGCTATCATGCGAATCCGATGGGGCATCCGCTTTCGCAACAGAGAAACAAATAAATTGGAACCCACGCAGACGAAAATCAGCGCAGCCCCCATGACAAGCGAGGTCTCCAGTTTATTTGTTACCGCCAGCGCCGAGCAAATGCCCAACACCTGGATCGCAAGCGGGTTATTGACCCATGCACCTTCTTTGAGGGTTATCATACCTCTGCCGCCGCAAAGACCTCCACTGCAAGGAACAAGGCCTGGTGGTTGACTATTCGCCATCTTCTTTCCTGAACTCCTTCACAATTTTTTGCGTTACTTCATTGAGTATTGCTTCAACCTTATCACAGGTCATGGTTGCGCCTGTTATCGCATCGACTTCATTGACGGCGGATGCTTCGCCACCGCCTTTTATGACGATTCCAACATTGCCGGCGTCATCTATAATTTTCTTTCCCTCAAATTGCCTGCGAAACGACTCTGAGGCAATTTCGCCGCCAAGGCCGGGAGTCTCTTCCTGCTCATAGAAAGTCAGTCCCCGGATTGTTTCGGCATCCGGGCCGAGGGCAAGGAAGCCCTTTATCGGTCCCCAAAGGCCGGAGCCCTCAAAGGCAACGGCCATGGTTTCAACCTCATCCGAACCTTCAGGAGGAGTATATCTGTATAAGGTCAACTCACCCAAATCTTCCTGCCTGACATTTTCCTCGAAAAGTCCCACCAACTCTTGTGATGAAGCCTTCGAAGGAAATGTTATCTGCAACACTTCGAGAATGTTACGTTTCTTCTCGGCATCGGCATTGGCGGCTTTGTACGGAGCGGTAAAACTTGCCGCCGCTGTTAAAAGCAGCGCACAGACTGAGCCCAGAACACCTGCATAACCGAGAGTGTACCAGTTACCCTTCACTTCTGAGCCTCCTGAGACGAACGCTGGTTACAATCTCATCGATAATCGGAGCGGCAATATTGCCTAACAGAATCGCGAACATCACCCCTTCGACATAACCCGTGAAATTCCTTATCAGCACAGTTACCACACCAATTATTATGCCGTAAAACCATTTGCCGATATTCGTAACCGGACTTGTAACCGGATCCGTTGCCATAAAGAACGCCCCGAACAGCAAGCCGCCTGCGCAAAGGTGCCACAGGGCAGGGGCAAATTGGTCAGGCTGGCTATTATGAAATATGCCCGCCAGAATCATCGCTGAGGCGAGGATACTCACCACCGTGCGCCAATTGGCCACGCGTGTAAGCAGCAAAAACACACCGCCTAAGATGATAGCAATAGCGGATGTCTCGCCTATGCTGCCGGAGGTATTGCCCAAAAGCATCTTCCACAACCTAACCAGTTCTCCCTGTTTGGCCAGCACCAACGGTGTTGCTGAACTAACTGCATCGACGCTGGCCGAACTTACATATTGAAGCATCCGACCGGCCAAACCCTCTCCCGCCGTAGTCCAGTTACTTAACATCGCTGCAGGATATGCAAGGGCCAAAAAGCATCGCCCCACAATCGCAGGGTTAAAGATATTGCGTCCCGTCCCGCCGAATAACTCCTTACCCACAAATACGCCAAACGCCACACCTACACCAACCATCCAAAGCGGCAAGGTCGGGGGCAGGATCAAGGGGAACACCATTCCCGTTACCAGAAATCCTTCGGCGATTTCTTCCTTTCGGATCACTGCAAAAGCCACTTCCACCACGCCGCCTGCGGCATAGGAGACTATGATCATCGGCACGAGCCGCCAGCCAAAAAAGTAAAACGCGGCAAATAGGCTGGGTACAACGGCGATTATCACCATTGACATAAGACGTTTGATATCGAGCGGATCGCGAACGTGTGGAGCGGTTAGTGTGACGGCGGCAGGTGCGAAAAAGAAATTCTCCATCGCATCGAAGACCGACTTAAAGGGACTTAACCTACCACCTTTCTCAAAGGTGGGGCGGACCGCCTTAAATATGTCAAGCAGAAACTTCAATATCCTGCCTCCTGTGCGGCTTGGCGTCTGGCCTCTTCCTCAAGCCTCAGCCGCTCCTGTCTTAACTGTTCCTGACGCATCTCTTCATTTTCCTTTTCGATAAGGTCTTTTGCCTCAACAAACTGCTTTCTCAGTTCGATTTTTGACGGGCATACATAAGAACATAATCCGCATTCGACACAAAGGTCAACGCGTGCCTCCTGGACTTCTTCAATCAGGTCCGCGTACAGGTGTTTGTGCAGCAGGTAAGGCATAATTCCTGCGGGGCAGACCTCCTCGCAAAAATTGCAGGACACACAGGGGCGACCCTCACCGCGCATCGCGGTAGTAAAACGTTCGCTGAACTTGGTCCGGAGTGAACTCAAAAAACAGGCGGCATAACAACTTCGGTCCCATCCGGGACGCACAAAGCCCAGAAACTCACGCTCGGTATGCTCGCCGACAACGGTAAGCCCCCTGCACTCGGTGTCAAGCCCCAACGTCTCCGATTCGACAGGAACACCGGTGAGTACACCTCCGTTCAGCGTCCGAGCCACCCCGGGCGATACGTACTTATCGTGAATCGTCTCTAACGGGTAGCCGGGCATCACCTTGATGTGAATGGGCATCTGGACCCCGGGGCCTCCAAGTGAAATAATCCGGCTCAGTGAAGGTTTTGATAATGTCAGAGCCCGGTCAATCGCCAGGACTCCTTCGGTTCGAACGAACCAAACAGGGCCGGCTTCGGCTTTCAGACGTAAGTGCCTCGCAAGAATATTGGGATTGTCGTAAGGATATTTGAGCGGAATCTCGATTAGTTTCGCCCACGCGTATCCCCGTATCTGTTGGCGCACCTGCACGGCAAAATCAGAGCTGATATCCGGCATAACCAGGTACATCGGCTGGTACTCCAGAAGCGACTGCAGATGCTCCAGGCCCCTCGTGAAATCCACCAACCGTTCCTGAAGTTGCACATCACCTCTGGCAACGAAAGGCTCAAGGCTGACGGTCGAAACTATTACCGCCTGGGGTTTGCCGAGCGGATCAGGCAAGGCGCCTGTATAGGCATCGGAAAAGAATTGCCACGCACCGAGCAAAAGCATCTTGTACCGCTTGATTCCCGATTCTCCCATCTCCTGGACAATATGAGGAAGGCGAGCTCGCTCAACGTAGGCAAACTCGGTCTTTGAGATATCTTCCAGGACTATATGGCCCTTAGCTGCCTTAAGACGGACGGTGCCTGCCCGCGGAGCCAGCAGAGGCACCGAGAAGTTTTTAGGGTCCTTGGCCAGGACATCCCCACCCTCGACACGCTGACCATCCTTAACGGATAACTCGGCAAACTCGAATCGCCTGCTGCGCAGGGGCAAATAAAGCGCCTCCGGCTCGGGCGGAGTTTCTATTAAGCGGCCGGGCTTACCCTGAAGCAATATGTTATAGCCGCCTCTGAACTTCATCGATATCCCCAAATAACTCTTATCAACATCCAGTCTCGCCCCGGCTCCGGAAGCCATTTTCGGGGCATACAGTAATCACGCAACTCGTAATATACCGATAGGCATTGGAAGTTACAATACCCAATTTGGAGTCATAGTGCAACTTGTGGGAGCAGAAACAAGCTTTTTCTCATAAATGAGAGCACGAATGGTACAGGGCCAATGTCGTCCGGACGCTTCGCCAAGGCGCGTTACGACAGTATCAGTAAGATTTGACTAAGTGGAAAATCTTCTTAAGGCTTGGTAGGAATTATTCTGCTGCGAATCTATTGGCCCGTTCACTCAAACTTCTGCCAAATCGCCCAGTGAGTCAAACTGCAACGGCAATCGTTATAATTCCTGACCCCAGGAAAATGCCTGATGCAACCACTATGAAAGCGGCGATCTTTTCCGTTGACCACGAGCACTGTTATGATACAGTGACTTTGGAAGCATTGAACTGAACACTAAATGAAGCTTAGTGTTCTTTGATTTGATCAGGTAACTTATGGGTCGGAATTCTCATTTCTGGGAATGCTAAAAAAATTTTAACTTTTTGAAAAAAAATCTTTTTTTCAACGGGAATACTTTAAGATGTCCAAGGGAAAAGTTTATCTCGTAGGTGCCGGTCCCGGTGATGCAGAATTGATTACGCTGAAGGGTATGCGCTTAATATCGCAGGGTGATGTTATTCTTTACGATCATTTAATACCGACAGAACTGCTAAACCTGGCCGGGCCAGATGCCGAACTGATTTCGGTGGGCAAATCTGCCGGCCGACACACCCTGCCACAAGAGGAAATAAATGCTTTATTAGTGGAAAAGGCCAAAGAAGGTAATAGCGTTGTCAGGCTCAAGGGCGGAGACCCGCATCTTTTTGGTAGAGGGGGCGAAGAATTGCTGGCCTGCGCCGGTGCAGGAATTGATTTTGAGGTTGTTCCTGGTATAACAAGTGCGTTAGCTGCTCCATGCTATGCAGGCATACCGCCCACACATAGAGATTGCACATCAAACATCGCTATAGTAACCGGCCACCGCAAAGCCGGTGATACCAGACCGATTGAGATACCCAAGGCAGGTACGGTGATTTTCCTGATGGGTGTGGGCAATATCAGGAATATTGTCGGTTCACTGATCGAGGCCGGTTGGCCTAACGACAGCAAGATAGCCGCAATCGAACGTGGAACATGCTATGACCAAAGGGTCATCACCGGAGAACTGAAAGATTTCTGTGAAGTAGTTGAAGCTGCAAAAGTACGACCGCCGACTGTCTTTATCGTGGGCAAGGTTGTCGAACTTAGGGAAGAACTGGACTGGTTCGGCGACAGGCCGAACGTTCTTGTTCTCGGAAATCATCCCCAAAGATACCACCACCTCGGCAATATCGTGCATCGGCGAATAATCGACTGTGTCGGACTTGATGATTACTCTAAGGTCGATGCTGCACTGAAGAACATTGCCAAGTTCGACTGGCTAATATTTACGAGCGCAAACGGCGCCAAATTTAGCTTTGCGAGACTGTATGCAATAGGTGCTGATGTAAGAGCGCTAGCTCATGCAAAAATTGCCGCTATCGGCCGCGCCACCGCCAACAGGCTTACCGAGTTTGGAATATTGGCCGACATGGTTCCTGAAATTGAGTCCAGTGCCGGGCTGTTGGCCGAATTCGGCAAACTTGACATGAACGGTAAAAGGGTTCTGCTGCCACAGGCTGAGGTCTCTTCAAAAGAACTGCCGGAAGGTTTGCTCAAAATGAACGCCATCGTTGAAAAGGCCCCTGTGTACAAAACAGTCGAGATAAACCCGGGCGAAGTGGACTTTGATTACATCGACCAGGTTCTTTTCACCAGCGGCTCAACGGCACGCGCATTCGTGCGGAGATTCGGCAAAGTTCCTGACGGCGTTAAGGCATACTGCCTCGGACCGGCGACGCTGAATGAAACAAAAAAGCTCGGTATTGATGCTAAGCTCTTGTCAGGTAACTGAACCGGCCGGATTTGCTGTCGTAATGATGAGTAAGGTGGTCAGGTTCGCCCGCGGTCGGGAGTAAAGCGACCACAGCATCCAAGGCTTCGCGGAAAAATCCCGAAAAAATGGCCAGAGGGCTTGACATAAACGGATTAGGATAGTATAATTCGAAGGATGTCGAATCATCGAAACAACGAGATAGAGCGGTTTTCGGACATGTTCAAGGCTCTGTCGAACCCTCACAGGCTGAAGATATTTGTTCGGTTAGCCAACTGCTGCGGGCCAAATATAGCCTGCAGCGTCGATTCTGATGAGATGAAAACATGCGTCGGCGAGCTGGGCAGGGATTTGGGAATAGTACCATCGACCGTTTCCCATCATATTAAGGAACTGAACCGAGCAGGGCTCATCCGTATGGAAAGGCGAGGTCAAAAAATAGACTGCTGGGTAGATTCTGAGACAATCGGTGCCTTAGCTGATTTTTTTAATGGAGCGGGACTCCAATTAGAAGTCTAGGGCCATGAAGTTTAAAAAACAAGTTTTGAAAGGATAATGACCAATGACTGAGAATAATGATTTCGATGAAGTTACGCAGGAAAGTTCGGACTCTTCACAGCCGTGTTGCCCGTCAACACCAACCGGCGATGATTGCTGTACGCTCAGCGGCTCAAAAGGTTGGAAGACGGTGATATTTATCCTTGTTGTCGTTGCCGCAGGTGTAGTTTTGGCACACTCGCTTATAGGCAAGTCTAATTCCGCTATCGATCAAACACAACCGTTGTTTGCCACAATCCCGCCTGAGAGTAACCTGCACACGCCTTCGCTGCCGAACGACACGATAAAAAAAGAGGTATCTGATAAGGCTGAAACCACGCTATGGGGACAAGAACTGGATTCCCTGGCTTCTCTTAACAAGATGGCAGCGGACACCGACGCGGTTTTCGTCTTCCTTGCCGCTGATAGCCGGCAGGGTGACCAGACTATAACCAGCCAGATCGAAGCCGCTGCCAAGACACTCCAGTCTAATGGGATTCGAATCTCGGCTTTCACTCTCAAGAAAGACTCGTTGGACTATACGCAGTTAGCGAAACAGTCTTCCATTCCCTGTGTGTTGGCTATGGTAAAAAATCGTGGAATGAGCGGCGTATCCGGCGAGATCACCGATACAAAACTGGTCCAGGCATTCGTAACCGCATCGAGATCGGTCTCAGGCTGCGGCCCTGCTGGTTGCGGGCCCACCGGCTGCGGGCCAACACCTGCCAAGCCAGGTCCCAGAAGGTGAGGTGTAGAAAACAATGGAATGGATTCAGTCAATAATGGAATGGGCAAGGACCCTGCTTGAGCAAACCGGGATTGGTCCTGCGGCGCTGCCTTTCGCATTTCTCCTCGGTCTGTTTAGTGCAATAGCATGTGCCTGCTGCACACTCCCGATATTGGGGGCTATAGCCGGCTATTCGGGCATGCGAGCCGATGACAACCGTCGAGCAAGCCTGTTAGCCGCACTTTTTTTCATGATCGGTACAATCATCGCGACTGTAATTCTTGGAGGTGTGGCGGGCTTCATAGGCCAGGTTGCCCAGAGCACGTTAGGTAAATATTGGAAGGTATTTGCCGGACTTATCGCTATCTTTGTCGGCCTTAGCGCACTTAAACTTTTGCCGTTTAATCTGCCCCAAATAAAATCATCCCGCCAAAAGTCCCGACCGAAAGGTTTCTTTGGTGCAGCGATGTTCGGCCTGGTTGTGGGAGGGGGCATTGGTGTCTGTTCGCTGCCCTGCAATCCAGGCATTTTAATCGTGTTAGGGGTAGCTGTCCTGCAGGGCTACACATTCTGGACCATCGCCATACTTATCGCCTATGCAATCGGCTTCAGCCTGCCTCTGGCTGCAATAATCTTAGGCGTATCCTTTGGGAAGATGGCGTTCAAAGCAAAGAAAGCTGATACTGCCATAAGAATCATAGCTGGAGTTCTGCTTATCGCCGCAGGCTTTTATTTTCTGAAAACAGTGTAAGTTTAAGGGGAAGATATGCCGACGGAATCCGACATGCAGAATCAGGCCAAGGGGCTGCATTTCTTTGAGAAATATCTTACCGTCTGGGTGGTGCTGAGCATCATGGCCGGCATTGTTTTAGGTAAGCTGGCCCCGCAGGTAGCGGCGTATCTTGATGGAATGGCTATATATGTAGGCAAAGCTCCGGTGGTGTCAATTCCCATCGCGATATGTCTTTTCTTCATGATGTATCCAATCATGGTTAAGATTGATTTCGCCGAAGTGCTCAAGGCAGGCAAAAGTGTAAAACCTGTGGGGCTGACTCTCGTTATTAACTGGCTGATTAAGCCCTTCACGATGTACGCGATAGCAGTCTTCTTCCTCGGCACACTCTTTCTCGGCTTCATAGGGCCCGAGGCCACCGACCATGTCAAGATGCCGTTCGGCCTTGACCTGCCTGTTGGCGCAACGTACGGTGAAGGAACAGTTGTTTTGGTCGAGGGTGTCAAGAGTCTTCAGGTCCCACTGTGGCGAAGTTATCTGGCCGGGTGCATTCTGTTAGGTATCGCACCATGCACTGCGATGGTGCTTGTTTGGGGCTACCTTGCCAAGGGAAACGACGGACATACGCTTGTCATGGTCGCTGTCAACTCGCTGCTGATGCTGGTTCTGTACGGCCCGCTTGGCGGCTTCCTCCTGGGTGTAGGGAGACTGCCGGTTCCGTGGCAGGCGCTGCTACTATCCATCGGTGCTTATGTGGCGCTGCCGCTAATTGCGGGTTACTTATCCCGCAAGTGGATTATTGCAGCCAAAGGCCTGGACTGGTTCAAGGAAAAATTCCTGCATATCCTTACACCTATTACCATTATCGCGTTGCTTGTAACGTTGGTTCTGCTCTTTTCATTCAAGGGTGAAGTGATACTGGCGAATCCGCTGACGATTTTGTGGATAGCGATTCCGCTGACTATCCAGACGCTACTGATTTTCGCCTTAGGCTACGGCCTGTCGAAATTGTTGAAACTTTCCTATCAGGATGCAGTGCCTTCTGCTATGATAGGTGCATCGAACCACTTTGAAGTCGCCATCGCGACCTCGACAATGCTCTTTGGGCTAAGCTCCGGGGCGGCTTTGGCAACTGTGGTGGGGGTACTAATCGAGGTTCCGTTGATGCTTATGCTCGTTAAGTTCTGCTTGCGAACAAACACATGGTTTGTGCGGGAATGATCGCAGAATAGGTAAAGGTGGTACTGGCACAAAGTCAGTGAGAGACGGCAGGACAATGGTTGAGGCAATGGACAATTCATCATTCGTAACACAAAACGGCAGGCAAATTCGGCGCGTTCCGACGGAATTGTCGTGGTCCGACCGATTGGGCCACTGGCTGGTGCGCTGGGGTGTCGGCCGGATGAAGTATATCGTCGAGCCTGGATTGTATGCTGTGGGGAGCCCAACAGAACAGTCCGAGGTCTTAGTCTCGGCAAATTATAAGCTGAGCTTCGACCGCCTGCGCAGCCGGTTAACCGGCTGGGACGTTTGGATACTTGTGATCGACACTAAAGGGATTAATGTGTGGTGCTCCGCCGGTAAAGGAACATTTTGTGCCGACCAAATTGCAAAGTGTGCCCAAGAGGCCCGATTGAGCGAGCTTGTTACACATCGAAAACTGGTATTGCCGCAATTGTCTGCACCGGGCGTCAGCGCTCACCAGGTAAAAAAGCAAAGCGGATTTCGCGCAGTATTTGGACCCGTTCGCGCCAAAGATCTGCCCGCTTTTCTCGATGCCGGCATGAAGGCCACGGACGAAATGCGACGAGTGCATTTTCCTTTAGGCGAGCGGATGGTGCTGATTCCCGTTGAGCTGGTAACAGGGACAAAGTACGTTATATTCATTGCTGCGTGCCTGTTCCTATTAGCCGGTTTTAGCCGTCAGGGGTATTCAAGTTCGCTTGCAATAGCCGCGGGAGTGCCAAGTGCGGGGTTGCTATTGTTAGCTTATCTGGCAGGTGTTATTTTCGGGCCAATGCTGCTGCCGTGGCTGCCTGGACGGGCATTCTCGGCCAAGGGCTTGTGGATTGGCCTGGCGCTCGTAGCAGCCTTGGGCTGGTATAAATGGCCGCTGGCCTGTGCAAGTCACAATTGGCCGGTAATGATAGCGTGGCTGCTGATTATTCCGGCGGTTACCAGCTTTATCGTAATGAACTTTACCGGGGCCTCGACATATACTTCTTTATCAGGGGTACGGCGTGAGATGCGGATAGCTGTCCCGGCCCAGGCGATTGGGGCGATATTGGGGCTGGGGTTGTGGATAGCAGGACGATTTGTGTGACAGGCCGCTAAGTAAATGGAATAAAGGGCGTAAGCGATGGCAAATTTGCGATACCTGACAAACGTGGCGGCACTTGGGCTTGATGTGGACAAGTGCATTGGCTGTGAGTTCTGCGCACAGGTCTGTCCTCATGGAGTCTTTACTGTCGAAAAAGGCAAGGCGCGAATCGTTGACCTTGATGCGTGTATGGAGTGCGGGGCCTGCGCAAAAAACTGTGAAGCCGAAGCAATTACGGTCGAATCAGGTGTAGGCTGCGCCACGGCTGTCATCATCGGAGCACTAAGAGGAACCGAAGCAACGTGTGGCCGCAACGATGACCCATCCGGTTGTTCATGATGCAGGATTTTCAAATACAGCCCGGCTGCAATTCATTACTACTCAGGATTTTCTGCTCGTGGCTGTGCATGTGGAGTTTCAGACAAGGCCGCCAGTTCATAGAAACGATGGTTGGGGTGATTCCATGCTGCAGTTACAAGACTGGTTTCGGCCAGGAGGGTAGAAAGTCTTTTTGTAGCTTTAAGCCAACATGCATATATGTAGCAATTCTCAGGGGTCCCGTTGCATTCGCAGTGCTTCATAAAGCAGTCGTCAAATAATCCTCCACCCTCAATTGCCTCGAACAATTCGAGAAGGTTAATTTCTTCAGGCGGCCTCGTAAAGACATAGCCTTTCTTCGACCCCCTTGAAGCCTTGACAATATTTGCCTTCACCAGTCGCTGGAAGATCTTTGCCAGATAGCCCGATGGAATCCCCTCCGCTTTTGCTATACTGCCGGCGGTAACAGGCAACTGGGTAATGTGCCTGACCATGTACATCAAAGCATGCAGTCCGTAGGCCGTCGCCTGTTTAACTTTCATTGAAACACCTCACAATTGCTCATCACGCATATTATAACTCTTTCGTCCCTCCATGTCAACGAACTGTCTATCCGCTCCGCGGTTCATCAACCCCTTTGCCCGTGTCAATCTTCAAATCATATATTTTTCTATACAGGCTTGACAGCCCCACACCCAATGCTTTTGCAGCCTCAACCTTATTGCCTTCATGTTCATTGAGGATTCTGATTATGTGTTCTCTCTCGCAGGCTTTCATCGCGGTATGCAGGTCCTGGGCACTTTCACCGATTATCTTGGCCGGTCCCATCAAACCTATATCTGCAGGTTGAAGTTGTTCACTCTCGGCAAATATTATTGCCCGCTCAATTACATTCTGCAATTCCCGTATGTTGCCTTTCCACTCGTAATTCATCAACATTTGCATTGCATCTTCTGCCACACCCGTGCAGTTCTTGCCCATCTCAACGTTGTATTTGTCTATGAAATGCTGGACCAACTTTGGGATGTCTTCTCTTCTTTCGCGTAAGGGTGGAAGATGAATGCCGACAACGTTTATCCTGTAGTACAGGTCTTCTCTGAAGCGTCCTGCCTTCATCTCGTGCTGCAGGATTTTGTTCGTTGCGGCGATAAGTCTCAAATCAATATCAATCGGTTCGGTTGAACCCACAGGTGTTATACGCCTTTCCTCAACGGCACGCAGCAGCTTTACCTGACAATTTGCAGGCATGTGGCCAATCTCATCCAAAAACAATGTGCCGCCGTTAGCTATCTCAAAATACCCCTTCCTGTCCTCTATGGCGGAGGTAAAGCTGCCCTTCTTATGACCGAAAAGCTCACTTTCGAGCAGGCCCTCCGCTATAGCACTGCAATTGACGATAACAAAACGGCGGGAAGTCGCCGAGCCCAAAGCATGTATCGCATGAGCAACCAGTTCCTTGCCGGTACCGCTTTCGCCTGTTATTAACACATTGCTTTTGGCATTGGCTACCTTGCGAATTGTTTCAAAAACGCGTTGCATAACCGGCGCGTTTCCAATAATACGATCGAGTGCAAAATTGCTGTCGAGTTGCTGCTTCAATTCAATGTTTTCTTCACGCAGCTTACGATATTTCGTCTGTTGCCTGATTTTTATCAATATGTCTTCGAATATCACCGGCTTTACCACATACTCACTGGCGCCAAGCTTGGTGGCCTCGACCGCTATCTCAACAGTTCCATTGGCGGTAATCATTATCACGCGGGTCTCAGGACGCATCTTCATTGTCTCCCGCAGAACTTTTATCCCATCAGCCCCCGGCATTTGAATGTCAAGTATCACAACATCATACGGCCGTTTCGAGATGGCCTCTATCGCATCCGTGCCGTTGGCCACAGCCGTAACGTCCATACCTTCCTCCTCCATGACCTTGGTGAGTGTCTCCCTGAAAGCCGACTCATCATCTGCAAACAATATTTTCTCTCTCATTTTGGCCTGCTCATTTCAACATACAGTTTTTCTCAGTAACAGCTATCTACCTTGTCAGGCAGCGTCAACAATCGGATATTTCTCTTCCATCAGGCGCTGATAAGGTGTTTCTTGGGCCTTATCGGGACACGAATCGTTACAGTTGTGCCGGCGCCTGGCTTAGAATCTATATTGATCGTACCGTCAATTTCGGTTACAAGATTATAACTTATGTAAAGGCCCAGCCCCGTGCCCTTGCCGATCTCCTTGGTCGTAAAGAAAGACTCAAAAGCGCGCCTGCAAACATCAGAACTCATCCCTATCCCTGTGTCTCTGATACGAATCTCCACCATGTCATCCTTAAACTCGCGCGTCAACTCAAGGGTGTGCGTCTGGTCGGACTCCTTGGCGGCCATAGCATCCAGCGCATTTGTAACAATGTTTAACAACACCTGTTCCATGTGCTGAGGATTAAGCCATACCATCGGCAAGTGATGATTCGGAATACTCTCGATTGTGACCGATTGGGCGCGCTTATCAAACCTAATCAGAGAAAGAGTGTTGTCTATTATTGTGTTAACATCAGTCCACCTGTACTCGCTTGTAGCGGGACGAGAAAGACTCAACATGCGCTTCAAAATCACGGCTATTCGGTTCACCTGCTTTTCGATAACGCCCAACTGTTCTCTTTGTTCCAGTACGGTTATTTTTCTTTTCAAATACTGAACTATAGACGATAGACTTGTAAGAGGGTTGCCTATCTCGTGAGCAATTCCTGCAGCCATCTGGCCTATCGCCACCATCTTCTCCCGCTCTGCCATTTTTATCCGGGACATCTTCAGCATTTCGTTTATCTCTGCGGTTTCCAAAGTCCGCTCCATTAAATCATGCTCCAGCTTCTTATGTTCCGTCAGGTCCTGCCCAACGATAACATACCCCAATCGGCGTCCGTCAAGATCCATGACAGGACAGGTCTTACCCTCAATGTATTTTTGCCCTTGATTACCCAAATTGAATTTAATCGGCCTGCAGGCAATCGCAACCATGTCTTCTATTGCCAAAAGGCTTTTGACATGTTCTGACAACTCCGGCGGGAAATCTTGCAGGGAACCTATCTGGACTGGACCGTTCCCGTCGCTGCCGGCAGCCCACTGCTCAGCCGCGGGATTGCAAATCGTAACATTGCCGTCATTTGTAACAAAGATCAATCCTTCGCCCATCGCATTGATTACGGCCTCGAGAACATCCTTATTCCTCGCTGCCTCCAACTCTTTAGCGGTTATCCTTGCAATAATTGTTCTCGTCAGATACTGGGCCAAAACCACCGTTGCAGCAAATGCCACAAAGGCACCAAGGACATATACAGGATTTTGCCACAGCGAACCGGTCGAGGAAAAGCCGAGAGGATGGTGTTTCAGCCACGACCAGCCGTTCATTTCCCCGATAGCCATGAGACCAAACATCACTATTGCCGAAATCCCGACGCTAAAAGACAGTGTCCGCGGCAGGATTATTGTCGCTATGATAACATGGAAAACATAAAACAGAACAAACGGATTCGTTATCCCTCCCGAGAAATGCAGCAGTACCGTCAGGACAAGAAGATCCACTTCCTGCTGTACTATTGCAAAGATGATGTCTTTGGCCCCGGCTTGGCCGGTTCGTCTCCGCACCACCCAAAGATATATCAGATTGTACGCAAGCACTATCGCAGCACAGACATATATCGGCGTCGCGCTTATCAGCACGGGAAAAACGTTAGTACAAATCAAACCGGTAAGTACAATGCCGACAACCGCCAGCCATCGGAGCCTTATCAACCATTTGGCCTGTTCGATAAGAACGCCTCCCATGAACACGGGCGGCTTTTCATCGTCAAAGATTAACATGTCCGTTTCAGTGGTCATATCTTATGCTTCTCGAATCACCACCTACAATCTCACGTCTTTTTATCATTGTCATCGGCAACTATTCCGTCTGCATGTTTCACTATGCTGTTGGCCAACTCCGCCGCTTCACCAGTACCCTGCTTCTTTGCAACGGTGTTTATGTTTTTGATCACACAATGCAACAACTTATTCACAATACGCCCCACGGTTGCTTCCATCACCGCCTTACAGCTTGCAGCCTCGCGACTGCCGACAAAAAAACGCTCCAATTCGTTTTGCCTTATCTTCTCGAAACTGTTCTTGATTTGACCGATCAGTGGTCCTATGTCCCTGGTCTCAAACCAGTCCATAAACTCGCCCACCTTTTCGAAGATTATCTCAACAGCCTCGTCAATGTCCTCTTCGCGATACTTAATATTCTCCTCGACAACCTGGGCAAGATCATCGACACAGTAAAGGTAAACATTTTCAATTTCATTTATCTCGGGTTCAAAATTTCGAGGAACAGCTATGTCGATCACCAACAAAGTCTTGCCGCGTCTTTTGGCCATCACCTCCGCAAACGCGGTTTTGTCAAAAAGACAGCCTTGAATAGCCGTCGCCGCGGCCACTACGATATTGGCGCTGGCGAGGTGCTCGCCCAGATTCTCCCATTTATCGGCGGCTATCCCGTGCCGCTCAGCTACTCGCCGGCCCCGTTCGTAAGACCGGTTGATAACCGTTATGTCGCTGCATTTGACATGCAAAAAGTGCTCAACCAGCAACTCCCCCATCTCGCCGGCGCCAATTACGACCGTTTTTGCGGACCCAATATCTGAAAACAGCTGTTTGGCAAGTTCCACAGCAACACCGGCAACGCTGATGCGCCTGTTGGCGATCGAAGTTCGCGTGTAAATCTCTTTGCTCGCACTGAACGCACAATGGAACAGCCGGCTCAAAACCTTCCCACTACTTCCGACTTCGCGAGCCAGCCGGTAACTTTCTTTGACTTGAGCCGTTATCTGCGGCTCACCAACCACCATGCTGTCCAGACTTGAAGTCACCGTCAGAAGATGCCGAGCGGATTCTTCATTGCGTGATGTATATAAATACTTTTTGAAATCTTCATATTTAATGCCGTGATAATCCGACAGAAAAACGCCCAGGTCTTCGGTTGTAGGGCCGTCCGGTTGGTCCGCCGCGCAATACAGCTCAACGCGGTTACACGTCGAGAGCAACACAAATTCCGCCTGCCGGTACCGCTGCTTAAGCTGCCTGAGGGCATCAAGCGTGGCGGCCTCGTCGAAGGCAATGCGCTCGCGAATATCGACCGACGCAGTTTTATGATTTAGCCCTACAAGTACAATTTCCATTTCTCTTCGTTACTCTCCAAGTTCACTGCTACTTACGCTACTGGTGGCAAAATCATGCTGTGTTCCACAAAATACCGCTGTCCCGACAAAGGCAAACAAGATTACGACAAAAGCCGCCACTGTCATGCAGGCCACCACCTTGCCCCTTAATGCAGCTAAATGCCGTAAGACTAATATTGCCGCTAAGAGAACCCAGACTACGGCGATAAGAACAATCTTCGGGTCCGTCAGCCATTCGGCGGCACTGACTCCGAGAACCTTTGCCTTGACCACAGCCAACCCGATACCGGTTACCAGTCCGAACGTCATAAGTACAAGGGACACCCTTAATGCAAATATGTTCATGGCTTCAAGTTTCTCAATATTCGGCAATTTACCTATGAGCTTGTAAATTTGCTTATGCTTAAGTTTCCACCTGGCCAAAAGGAACAATGCCGCCGCACCTGCCGCAAAGGCTATCGTTGCTCCAGCCAATACCATTGCCAGGCCGTGGGCGGCGATCCAGGGTGTGCGGGCAGCTGGCTGCAGATTGCCGGCTGGCTGCGCAACTGCGGCAGACAGCAGGGCCATCGCGAAAATTATCCACGCCATTACTGAGCCAAACCATACCTGTCTTACAGCAGCGCTGAGAAAAAGAAACGTCAGCCCAAAAACGATAGTGAGAACTATCATCGACTCAAACAGACCCGTCAGGGGAAAAGCTTGAATGGCTACTGCTCGAAAAATCAGGATTACAGACTCCAAAGACACCGCAAGTGCTATAAGTGCTATCATAATCCGCCCGTATTTGTCCGCCCCGCTCCTGAGTTGGCGCAACCCCACTATGGCCGCGGCCAAATAAAGTATCAGCACGCCGAAAAAAATGCTCGTTTCTATCATGGGCAATTGCAGCATGGTTTTTCCTCTTATTGTCAAAAGTACCGGGTCCAATACCTCCTTCCCATCTCAAAGGAAGCCCTGTTATCTGCCCCGGAATACTACAGACGCCTGTTTCACTTTTAAGAACTACACTGACTCCCTCAGTCCGAATACTTATAACAACTGAGAGTTATTATACACATTCTACCATTTCAACGCAAGTTTTTCCAGCCAACCGGTGGGATATTTCCGCCGATTCCGACCTCTGTGCTGCACTAATCACATCGGTGAAATCCGAGGCTTTAATAACCCTTTTCAACTCAAATCTCTAAAGACTCATGTTTGACGCGCCCCGGCCGATTGATTATACTTTGGTTTGCTTCAGCCTGACAAGCGTTTCGCACCTGGTTGACCAAAGGATCGGGTTCTGCGTGGGGTCGGCGTTATGGCCAAGTCGCACATTTTAAGACTTGCAGGTATAGTCCTGGTCGCTTCGGGGCTGTATGTTTACCTTGCCAAATATAATTCAGGCGATTCGCCCCCTGCCGAGCAAGCAAGCCCTCCTGTCGAGCAGATTGAAAAGGTGACTGATGGAATCGAAAATCCCACCGACTGGTTCAGCCAAAACTTCTCTGGAGAACGCCAACTATTGACATTGATAAGAAATTCTCTGGTGAGCGAAAAGCCGATAGAAGAGATCCCGGCCTTAAACGTCAAATTCAATCCGGCCTATTCACACATCGCCATAACCTTGTTCGAGGCCGGCCGTAAGCCGTTGCGATTCATCTCCAAAAGAACCGGCCTACCTGAGACGGTAAACAGGATAATAAGTAAGCTCAGGGAAAAAGAGCGATTCACGAAATTTGACATTTCCGACCCGGACAAGTGCCGAATAATGTTCGAAATCATCACCGGCGAGCAGCCCCTTGATATCACCAGGCTAAACAGCGACCAACTGAACAGCAACAGGTATGAACCCGGCATCACGGGTTTTAAGTTCAGATACAACGACCGGGATTATATCTATATGCCGACCGACGCGGTAGTCAACAGCCACCTTACGCCGAACCATGCGCTGAATTTCATTTCAAAAAAGGTCGGCATCGCCAAACAAACGAAGAAAATCTCCGAGCGAGTCAGGCTCGTCAAGGCCCTGCCCGTCGAGTTCTCGACCATCAGCAGCGTCGCATTCGTCACTTACGGCAAAGAAATCATACCCTTATATCGCGGCTATCCAATGCCCGTCGTATTTTCCCGACAGCGAGTATTTCAGATGGCAAAGCGGTCCGTGGACTGGATATACGACAACATAACCGAAGACGGCCGGTTTCTGTACTATTACGAAGGCATCAAAGACACCGTTATCGACCATGTTCATCCGAACAGGACCGAACAAGACAATTACTACAATATCCTCCGGCACAGCGGCGGGGTCATCGCCCTGCTGAGAATGCACGAGCTGACAAAAGATGATAAATACATAACCGCCGTCGGCAAAACGCTCGACTTTCTCATCAGGCAGGTAAGAGAACACCCATACAAAAACGGCAAGGCCTGCTACGTATATTTCAACAAGAAAGCAAAGCTCGGCGGCACGGGTATCGCCCTTGTGGCATTGCTGCGATATCAACAGACGACCGGCGATACAAAGTATAATGCATATATCCGCGGCATGGCGCGGCACCTTCTTTCGAGAATCGCCCCGGACGGTGAAATGATCGGTTACTACATTCATCCGCTATATAATGACGGCCGGCCGATTACCTCACCAACCCCCGAGGAGAAAAAAGAGCTGTTTTCATTCTACTATCCCGGCGAGGCGCTGCTCGGCCTTGCC